>JAESGL010000398.1_pt1 | contig 22803 bp, 19 predicted proteins | sample 9269711 | NCBI WGS metagenome assembly JAESGL01 (sample SAMN14515918, study PRJNA621676) | algae metagenome | isolation source: Kastovskya adunca ATA6-11-RM4 and co-occurring heterotrophs from soil and... | place: Chile: Atacama Desert | collected 2011-06-27
CCACGCGCATCGTCGTCTGCAGGAAGGACAGGACGGTGAACATCGCGGTGTACCAGATCACCGTCAGCCCGGCGGCAATCCCGAACAGCGCGACGATCATCCGTTTCAGGTTGCCCGGATAGGTGAAGCTTTCCTTGATCGGGTTGGCGACCTGCTCCCCGGCGGCGCGCATCTTCCGGAAGACCGGGCTTTCGGACAGTTTCAGCCGCATCCACAGGGAGATGGCGAGCAGCACGACCGAGAAGAGGAACGGGATGCGCCAGCCCCATGCGCCCCACGTCGCGGGGGGCAGCACCGCCTTCACGATGAGGATCACCGCCAGGCTGAGCAGGAAGCCGCCGACCACCCCGGCCTGGATGAAGCTGGTGTAGAAGCCCGACCGGCCGCGCGGCGAATGTTCGGCGACATAGATCGCCGCGCCGCCATATTCGCCGCCCAGCGCCAGCCCCTGCGCCACGCGCAGTAACAGGACGATCGCGGGCGCGGCCATGCCGATCGCGGATGCCTCCGGCGTCAGCCCGACGCCGGCGGTGGCGACGCCCATCAGCGCGATGGTGGCCAGGAAGGTGTATTTGCGGCCCAGCCGGTCGCCGAGATAGCCGAACACCACGGCGCCGAGCGGGCGGAAACCGAAACCGACCGCGAAGCCGGCCCAGGCGAGCAGCGTCTGCACCGTTTCGTTGCCGGCGGGGAAGAAGGCGCGGCCGATGATCCCCGATGCGGCCAGCGTGCCGTAGATGAAGAAATCATACCATTCGAACACGGTGCCGAGCGCGGAGGCGGAAATGACCAGCCGGATGTCGGCGGTGCCCGGCGCGTCATCCGCCCCCATCGTGGTGCCGCTTGTGCCGTGCGATGCCATCGCGCTCTCCCCCTCGTTATCGGCGACAGGTTTACCCGCCCGGTCGGTCGCGGCAAGGTGGGGGCATGAACATCCTGATCTTCTACGGTTCCTATCGCGCCGACCGCACCGGTATCCGGCTGGCGCGGTTCCTGACCGAACGGTTCGCGGGCGAGGGGCATGACGCGCAGCTGGTCGATGCGCAGGAGGTCGGGCTGCCGATGCTGGACCGCATGTACAAGGAATATCCCAAGGGCGAGGCGCCGCCCGCGATGGAGGCGCTGGCGGCACGTATCCGCGCAGCCGATGCGTTCGTGTTCGTCACCGGCGAGTATAATTGGGGGCCGCAGCCCGGATTGAAGAACCTGACCGACCATTTCCTGGAGGAATGGTTCTGGCGTCCGGCGGCGATCGCCGGCTATTCCGCCGGGCGGCTGGCCGGCGCGCGCGCCAATTCGATCTGGCATGCGATCCTTCCCGAAATGGGGATGCCGGTGATCCCCAGCACGCTGACGGTCGGGTCGGTCGCGGCGACGCTGGATGCCGAGGGGCGGCCGGTCGGCGATGCCGGCGCGTCGCTGGAGCGCGCGTTCGGGCGCTTTGCCTGCGATCTCGCCTGGTGGGCGCAGGCGGCGCGGGTGCAGCGCGAGCGGGGGGCGCCGCCCTATTGAAGCCGCGCCCGCCTTGGTGCATCGGCGGGGCGACAGGCCGGGGGAGAGCGGGATGAAGCAGTTCGATATCGTCATCGTCGGTGCCGGCCATGCGGGCGCGCAGGCGGCGATCGCGCTGCGCCAGCGTAAATTCGACGGCACGATCGCGCTGATCGGCGACGAGCCTGAACTCCCCTACGAGCGCCCGCCGCTGTCCAAGGAATATCTGGCGCAGGACAAGCCGTTCGAACGCATCCTGCTGCGCCCCGCCGCCTTCTGGGATGAAAAGCAGGTGGCGATGATCCCCGGCACGCGCATCGTGTCGGTCAACCCCGCGGCGCATCAGGTCACCAGCCAGGACGGCGAGACGATCGGCTACGGCACGCTGATCTGGGCGACCGGCGGCGCGCCGCGGCGGCTGGTGTGCGCCGGTCACGACCTGACCGGGGTTCATGCGGTGCGCACCCGTGCCGATGTCGACCGGCTGATGGGCGAATTGCCGACGACGCGCCGCGTGGTGGTGATCGGCGGCGGCTATATCGGGCTGGAGGCCGCGGCGGTCCTGACCAAGCTGGGCAAGCAGGTGGTGTTGCTGGAGGCATTGCCGCGCGTGCTGGCGCGCGTGGCGGGCGAGCCGCTGTCGCGCTTCTACGAGGCGGAGCATCGCGCGCATGGCGTCGAGGTGCGGCTGGACGCCCGCGTCGATTGCATCGTCGGCGACGGCGAGCGCGTCACCGGCGTACGGATGGCCGATGGCGAGACGCTGTCGTGCGAGATGGTGATCGTGGGCATCGGCATCATCCCCGCGGTCGAGCCGCTGCTGGCGGCGGGGGCCGAGGGCGGAAACGGCGTGGCGGTGGACGCGCAATGCCGCACCTCGCTGCCCGACGTGCTGGCGATCGGCGACTGCGCGCTGCACGCCAACCGCTTCGCCGATGGCGCGTCGATCCGGCTCGAATCGGTGCAGAACGCCAATGACCAGGCGACGATCGTGGCCAAGGCGCTGACCGGCGCGGCGGAGGATTACGAGGCGGTGCCGTGGTTCTGGTCCAACCAGTACGACCTGAAGCTGCAGACCGTCGGCCTGTCGACCGGGCATGACGAGGCGGTGCTGCGCGGCGATCCGGCGACGCGCAGCTTCTCTCTGGTGTATCTGAAGCAGGGGCGGGTGATCGCGCTCGACTGCGTCAACGCGACCAAGGATTATGTGCAGGGCCGCGCGCTGGTGGTGGCCGGGGCCGCCATCCCGGCCGATCGGCTGGGCGATGCGGGCGTCCCGCTGAAGGAACTGGCGGCGGGCTGACGGGCGGCGGGCTTCGGCGCGTCATCGCGCGGTCAGTCGTTCCACGTCGCCTCCGCCTGCATCGCCACCGGCCCGCCGGGGCGGGCGGTCCACAGCGGCATCGTCGCGCCGTCGCGCGGGCCGGCGTGGCAGCGCAGCGTGTCGGTGTCGAAGATCGTCGACAGGCTGCGGAAGGTGAAGCGATCCGGCGCGCGCCCGCCGCGGCGCGTCGCCAGGTCGATCAGCAGCGTCGCCTGCAACGGGCCATGCACCACCAGGCCGGCATAGCCTTCCACCTGCGTGGCATAGCGATGGTCGTAATGGATGCGGTGTGCGTTGAAGGTGAGCGCCGAATAGCGGAACAGCAGCGTCGGCGACGGCACGACCGTTTCCACCACCGCGCCCTCCGGCGCCGGTTGCGGCGCGGCGGGCGGCGGCACGGTGGCGGTGTCGCGGTAGACGATCGTCTGGCAATCGCGGACCGCCACGCTGCCGTCGGCGCGATGGATCGCATGATCGACGGTGACGAAGCAGAGCGTGCCGCTGCGCCCGTCCTTCACCACCACATCCGCCACGCGCGAGCGGCGGGTGACCGCCTCTCCGATGCGCAAGTCGCCGAAGAATTCGATGTCCCCGCCCGCCCACATGCGTCGCGGTAGCGGCACCGGGGGCAGGAACCCGCCGCGCCGCGGATGCCCGTCCGGCCCGAGTGCGGCGGCGTCCACGGCGCACTGGCACAGGCAGAAGTGTATCAGCCGCGGCGCGACCTCGCGATCGTCGACCAGCCCCAGCGTGGCGCGGAACTTCTGGACCATCGCCGGGGCGACGATATCGTCCGCGATTTCTTCCGAACCGATCCAGGCGCGCAGCTCTTCCATCGCCTTTCCCCCTCTCTCGATCCGCGTGCCGCCGTCATGCGGGCCGCATCGCGCCAGGCCGTCGTCAGGCCCGGCAATATCCTTCCCCGGACGTGACGATCAGGCAATTCTTTTTTCCTGCCAGCCACTTAAGACCGGTCGCGTCGCCATCGCCAGGGACGGCGATTTCGTCCACGCCGTTGCGGGTGAAGCGCAGCCCCTCCGCAGTCACCGAACCCGGAAAGGTTCCGCGATGGTCGAGATCCCATTGCATTTCCAGCGTGACGCCGCCGCCCGTACGCTTCGTGACGTTGAGGAACATTCCTTCCACGCCCACCCAGCGGCCGAGATAGTCGGCCTCCAGCTTCGCGGTCGCGGCCGGCAGCGGCGCGACCGCATTGGCAGCGGGGGCGACGGATGGCGTGATGGCGTCCGTCGCGGGCGCCGCAGTGGGCATTACGGCGTTGCCGGGGGCGGTGTCGGGCGCGGCGGGCTGGCCGCAGGCGGCGAGCGGGAGGGCGAGGAGCGCGAGCGCGAATGTCCTGGTCATGGATGACCAATCGACGATGATGCCCGCGTGTTCCGGGTAGCCTTCGCGGGCGCGCGCCGCTACAGGCTCGCGGACGTTCCACCGCCATGGGAGTCGCCCCCCTTGCGTATCGCGATCGCCTGCGATCATGCCGCCGTCCCGCTCAAGAACGACCTGCGCGACTGGTTGTCCGCCGAGGGGCACGAGATGCTCGACCTGGGCACGCATGACGATGCCAGCGTCCATTATCCCGATTATGGCCGCAAGCTGGCCGATGCGATCGCATCGGGCGCGGCGGAGCGCGGGATCGCGCTGTGCGGTTCGGGGATCGGCATCATGATCGCCGCCAACCGCAACGCGGCGGTACGCTGCGCGCTGGTCGCCGAGCCGCTGTCCGCCGAACTGGCGCGCAGCCACAACGATGCCAATGCCATCGCGATGGGCGCGCGGCTGATCGGGCCGGAAATGGCCCGCGCCTGCGTCCGCGCGTTCCTGTCCACCGATTTCCTCGGCGGGCGCCATGCCGCGCGCGTCGACATGCTCAAGGAGTCCGTATGAGCACGAACCCCGCCGCCCTCAACGACGTCCAGCCGGACGGCTTCTTCACCCGCACGCTGGCCGATGCCGATCCGGCGGTGTTCGCCGGCGTCGAACACGAACTGACGCGTGAGCAGACGCAGATCGAGCTGATCGCGTCGGAGAATATCGTCAGCCGCGCGGTGCTGGAGGCCCAGGGCTCGGTCTTCACCAACAAATATGCCGAGGGCTATCCGGGCAAGCGCTACTATCAGGGCTGCCACCCGTCGGACGAGGTCGAGACGCTGGCGATCGAGCGTGCCAAGCAGCTGTTCGGCTGCGGCTATGCCAACGTCCAGCCGCATTCGGGCGCACAGGCGAACGGCGCGGTGATGCTGGCGCTGGCCAAGCCGGGCGACACGGTCATGGGCCTCAGCCTGGATGCGGGCGGGCACCTGACGCATGGCGCGCGCGCGGCGCAGAGCGGCAAGTGGTTCAACGCGGTGCAATATGGCGTCACCGCCGACACCCACCTGATCGACTATGACGCGGTCGAGGCGCTGGCGAAGGAACATCGCCCGCGGATCATCATCGCGGGCGGCTCGGCCTATCCGCGCCACATCGACTTCGCGCGGTTCCGCGCGATCGCGGACCAGGTCGGCGCGACCTTCATGGTCGACATGGCGCATTTCGCCGGGCTGGTCGCGGCGGGCGTCCACCCGACGCCGTTCGGCCATGCGCATGTCGTCACCACCACGACGCACAAGACGCTGCGCGGGCCGCGCGGCGGCATGATCCTGACCGATGACGAGGCGATCGCCAAGAAGATCAACTCGGCGGTGTTCCCCGGCCTGCAGGGCGGGCCGCTGATGCACGTCATCGCCGCCAAGGCGGTGGCGTTCGGCGAGGCGCTGCGCCCCGAGTTCAAGAGCTATGCCGCCAGCGTCGTCGAAAACGCCAAGGTGCTGGCCGCAACGCTGAAGGAGCGCGGCGCGGACCTTGTTTCCGGCGGCACCGACACGCATCTGGCGCTGGTCGACCTGACCCCGCTGGGCGTCACCGGCAAGGACGCCGACGAGGCGCTGGAACGCGCCGGCATCACCTGCAACAAGAACGGCATCCCCAACGATCCGCTGCCGCCGGTGAAGACCAGCGGCATCCGCGTCGGCAGTCCGGCGGGCACCACGCGCGGGTTCGGCACCGCCGAATTCCGCGAGATCGGCCACATGGTCGCCGACGTGCTGGACGGCCTGGCCAAGCAGGGCGAGGCGGGCGACGCCGCGGTCGAGGCGAATGTGCGGGAACGTGTTCGCGCGCTGTGCGCTCGGTTCCCCATCTACCAGTAAGGAGGCCGATGGTGGCGAAGTTCGACGAGAAGATCGGTGAGGTGCAGTCGACCGTGAAGGGTACGCCGGGGCTGGGCAAGAGCATGGCCAAATGGGGTGCGCTGGGCGCGGTGGTCGCCATCCCCGTGCCGTTCGTCGGCCCGGTGTTCGGCGCGCTGGCGGGTGCCGCCTGGGCGTATCACAAGGGCACCAAGAACAAGGGGCTTTGACGCCCCGCGATGCGCTGCCCCTTTTGCGGACATGAAGCCAGCCAGGTAAAGGACAGCCGCCCCACCGACGACGGGGCGGCGATCCGTCGCCGCCGCCAGTGCGAGGGATGCGGCGCGCGCTTCACCACGTTCGAGCGCATCCAGCTGCGCGAGCTGACCGTGGTGAAGAGCGAGCATCGCCGCGAACCGTTCGAACGCGACAAGCTGTTGCGCTCGGTTTCGATCGCGGCGCGGAAACGCCCGGTCGAGGCGATCCAGCTGGAGAAACTGGTCAGCGGCATCCAGCGCCAGCTGGAGACGAGCGGCGAGGCCGAAGTATCGTCCAAGCGCATCGGCGAGATGGTGATGGACGGGCTGAAGGGGCTGGATTCGGTCGCCTACATCCGCTTCGCCAGCGTGTATCGCGAGTTTAGCGAGGCGCGCGACTTCGAGGAATTCGCGGGTAGCGTGGAGGAAGCGGGGCGGGGGTAGGCGCCGTTCGCGTCGCGCAACCGAAAACACTTCCGTTCGTCCCGAGCAGCCATCGAGCTTGTCGAGAGGGCGTGTCGAGGGATAGGCGATGTCGGATGAGCTTCTGGGTCTATATCCTGCGCTGTGCCGATGGCAGCTATTACACCGGCCATACCGACGATCTAGAACGCCGGGTCGCACAGCATCAGGCGGGAACGATCCCCGGCTATACCCACGACCGCCGACCGATCGAGTTGATGTGGGCACAGGATTTCCCGACCCGGATCGAGGCCCTTGAGCGCGAGCAGCAGGTCAAGGATTGGTCGCGGAAGAAGAAGGAGGCGCTGTTCGTGGGCGACTGGGCCGGTGTCTCCGCGGCGGCGCGTTCTCGACCGCGCGTCTCGGCTTCGCTCGACGCCGGCTCGAACCGAACGGATGGGGTAGCCACGGCTTCGTCCGATACCGGTGCGAACCCACGGGCCGCGATGGCCGCCCCGCCCCCCGTCATCGTCCTGGTCCGCCCGCAGCTGGGCGAGAACATCGGCAAGGCCGCGCGGGCGATGCTCAATTTCGGGCTGACCGAGCTGCGGCTGGTCGCCCCGCGCGACGGCTGGCCCAATCCGCAGGCGGGGCCGGCGGCGTCGGGGGCGGATGTGGTGCTGGAACGGGCAACGGTGTTCGACAGCGTGGCGGAGGCGGTGGCGGATTGTGCGCACGTCTATGCCACCACGGTGCGCAAGCGCGGGGTGACCAAGCCGGTGGTGACGCCCGAGGCCGCCGCCGCGGCAATCCACCGCGACCCTGCGCGCGCGGCGATCCTGTTCGGGCCGGAGCGGTCGGGGCTGGAGACCGACGACGTCGCGCTGGCGCGCACGATCGTGACGGTGCCGATCAACCCTGAGTTCGGCAGCCTCAACCTGGCGCAGGCGGTGATCCTGGTCGCCTATGAATGGTCGAAGGGGGTGGCGCTGGCCAGCCCGCCGGAGGTGGAGCTGAATCCGCCCGCGCCGCAGTTCGAACTGGACGGGATGATCGCGCAGCTGGACGCGATGCTGGACGAGGCGGGCTATTTCTTCCCGCCCGACCGCACCATCGCGACGCGGCGGATGCTGCGCACGCTGCTGACCAAGCCGGCATGGTCGAGCCAGGAGGTGCGCACCGTGCGCGGCGTCCTGTCGGCGCTGATGCCGAAGAAGCGGCCGGGATGAGCGCGCGCGACGCGGTATCGGCGCACAATCTGGCCGCGCGGCTGGGCGATGCGGGCGATGCCGCGGGGGCGGTGGCGGCGTGCGCGCGTGCGTTCGCCGCAGGGGGCGATGCGCCGGAAACGCATCTGGTCCACGCCCGCGCGCTCCAGACGCTGGGCCGCTGGGACGATGCCGAGCGAGCGTTCGCCGCGGCGATCGCGCGGCGGCCCGATTATGCGGTGGCGCATCGCGATTGGGCGCAATTGCGCTGGATGCGCAGCGGCGATGCGGCGGCGGCGCTACGCGCGCTGGACGCGGCGCCCGACACGATCGAGCTGGCGCTGGTGCGCGGCGCGGTGCTGAACGGTGTCGGCCTGCCGGAGCGGGCGGCGGCGGTGCTGGACCGCGCGGCGGCGCGCGCGCCCGGCGCGCTCGACGTGCGGCTGGCGGCGGCGGGGATGGCGGGGCGATTGGGCCGCGCGCAGCGCCAGCTGGACCATGCCACCGCCGCGCTGACCGCCGCGCCCGCCTCGATCGCGGCGGCGCGCGCGGCGACCGAGGCGCTGCTGCATCTGGGGCGCGTGGGCGAGGCGGCGGCGCTGGCGGAGCGGGTCGTCGCGGCCGCACCCGACGATCAGGCGGCGATCGCGCTGCTGGCGACGGCGTGGCGGCTGACGGGCGATCCGCGCCATGCGGCGCTGTGCGAGGATTCCGCGCTGGTTACCGCGCAGCGCATCGCGACGCCCCCGGGCTGGGCGGACCTGCCGGCGTTCCTGGCCGATCTGGCGGCGGCGCTGGAGGGGCTGCACGGCTGGCGGGCGCATCCGCTGGAACAGTCGATCCGCCACGGCAGCCAGACGCAGGTCGACCTGTCGCGGTCGGAGGTGCCGGTGATCCGCGCGCTGTTCGCCGCGCTGGACGCGCCGATCCGCGCGCATATCGCGGGGCTGGGCAGCGGCGGCGACGCGGTGCGGCGGCGCGTGACCGGTGGTTACCGGTTCGCGGGCGCCTGGTCGGTGCGGTTGCGGCCGGGCGGGTTCCACACCGATCACGTCCACCCTGCCGGGTGGCTGTCCTCCGCCTTCTACGTCGCCTTGCCCGATGCGGTGGAGCGCGCGCCGCAGGGGTGGCTGGCGCTGGGGCGGCCGGGGGTGCCGACGCGACCGGCGCTGGCGCCGCTGCGCCATATCCGCCCCGAACCGGGGATGGTGGCGCTGTTCCCGTCCTATCTGTGGCACGGGACCGAGCCGTTCGATGGCGAGGCGGCGCGGCTGACCGTGGCGTTCGACGTGGTGCCGGCGTGATTTTTTCGCACTGCCGGGTGCGGGGCCGGGCGATTGCTGCGTCATGACAGAGAAGAGCTGAAAACACAGCTGAAACAAGCGACAAAGGGGAATGAGGCGATGAAGACGGCCTTTCTGATCGGCGCTGCCGCGCTGGCGCTGGCGATACCCGCCGGGGCCGCCCCGATCTCCCCCAAGGTGGGCACGCTGCCGTCCCCCGCCGAGGCTTTCGCCAGCGAGCCGGGCAGCGATTACTATCTGGCCGATTACGACGATTACGAACGCTATCTGAAGACGCTGGCGGCGCAGTCCGACCGGATCAAGCTGATCGACATCGGCAAGTCCGCCGAGGGGCGCACGATGTGGGTGGCGGTCGTCTCCAGCCCGCAGAACCTGGCGAAGCTGGACCGCTATCGCGACATCGCGCGCCAGCTGGCGCGGGCCGAGAACGTGACCGAGGCGCAGGCACAGGCGTTGGCGGGCGAGGGGCGCGCGGTCGTGTGGATCGACGCCGGGCTGCACGCGACCGAGACGGTGACGACGCAGAGCCAGATCCACGTCCTGTACCGGATGCTGAGCGGGCAGGATGCCGAGACGAAGCGCATCCTGGACGAGACGATCGTGCTGTTCGGGCAGGACAATCCCGACGGGCTGCAGCTGGTCGCCGACTGGTACATGCGCAACAAGGACCCGAAGGACCGCGAATTCCGCACGATCCCGCGATTGTACCAGAAGTATGTCGGGCACGATAACAACCGCGACAGCTTCATGGCGCAGATGCCCGAGACGACCGCGCTGAACCGCGTGTTCTTCCGCCAATGGTATCCGCAGATCATCTTCAACCAGCATCAGACCGGGCCGGCGGGGATGGTGGTGTTCGTCCCCCCGTTCCGCGATCCGTTCAACTACAATTATTCGCCGATCGTGATGAACGAATTGCAGGAGGTCGGCGCGGCGATGCACAGCCGGCTGGTCGCCGAGGAGAAAGCGGGATCGGGCGCCAGGTCCGCCGCACCCTATTCGACGTGGCACAACGGCATGGTGCGGTCGGTCGCCTATTTCCACAATTCGATCGGGCTGCTGACCGAGATCATCGGCGGGCCGACGCCGGAGAAGATCCCGCTGATCCCGCAGACGCAGCTGGCGCGCAACGACGAGACGCTGCCGATCGGCCCGGGCGACTGGCACCTGAAGGACAGCCTGGAATATCAGTGGACGCTGAACCGCGCGGTCATGGATTATGCCGCGCGCAACCGCGAACGGTTGCTGATGAACATCTGGCGGATGGGCCATGCCGCGATCGAGAAGGGCAGCCAGGACAGCTGGACGATCACCCCGCGCCGCGTCGATGCGGTGATGGAGGCGGCCAAGGGCAAGACCGCGCCGGGCGGCGAAACCTATTTCCGCGGGCCGCCCGCGGTCGATCCGGCGCTGTATCGCTCGGTGTTGAACGATCCGGCGATGCGGGACGCGCGCGGCTACATCCTGCCGCCCGCGCAGCAGCGCGACCTGCCGACGACGATCGCGTTCCTCAATGCGCTGCTCAAGAACGGCGTCGACGTGGAGCGCGCCGCCGCGCCGTTCACCGCGGGGGGCAAGCGCTATCCGGCGGGCAGCTATGTCGTGCGCACCGCGCAGGCCTATCGCCCGCACGTCCTCGACATGTTCGAGCCGCAGGATCACCCGCACGACGCGGAGTATCCGGGCGGCCCGCCCAAGGCGCCGTACGACATCACCGGCTATACGCTGGCCTATCAGATGGGGGTGCAGTTCGACCGCGTCGTCGACGGGTTCGACGGCCGGTTCGAGAAGGTGACCGAGGAGCTGCTGGCGCCGCCCGCGGGCCGCGTGATCGGCAGCGGCAAGGCCGGGTGGCTGATCGGGCATGAGGCGAACAACGGCTTCATCCTGACCAACCGGCTGCTGAAGGCCGGGGTGCCCGTCCACTGGGTACCGGGCGAGAGCAAGGTCGCCGGGCGGACGCTGGCGGCGGGTGCGTTGTGGGTGCCGGCATCGCCGGCGGCGCAGGGCGTGATCGCGCAGTCGGCGCCGCTGGGGGTCGATGCCTATGCGATGGCGCGCGCACCGGCGGGCACGACGTGGAAGCTGAAGCCGGTGAAGATCGGGCTGGTCGACCGTTACGGCGGGGTGATGCCCGCCGGCTGGACCCGCTGGCTGCTGGAACAATACGAATTCCCGTTCGAGGTCGTCTATCCCGGGCAGCTCGACGCCGGGAACATCAAGGCGAAGTATGACGTGCTGCTGTTCGCCGACGGCACGGTGCCGGTGGCGCGCGGCGGCGCCTATCCGGGCGGCTATCGCACCACGCTGCCCGAGGCGGAGGATATTCCGGCCGAATATCGCAGCTGGCTGGGCGAGGTGACGCAGGACAAGACGTTGCCGGCGGTGCGCGACTTCGCGAGCGCGGGCGGCACCGTCATCACCGTGGGCAGCGCCAATACGCTGGCGACATGGCTGACGCCCACGATCCAGCCCGCACTGGTGACGAAGAAGCCCGACGGCAGCGTCGCGGCGCTGCCGCACAAGGATTTCTACATCCCCGGATCGCTGATCCGCGCCAGCGTCGATCCGCGCCAGCCGCTCGCGTACGGCATGACGCCGACGGTCGACATGTTCTTCGACGAAAGCCAGCCGTTCGTCGCCGCCCCCGACCTGCGCCGGATCGCGTGGTTCGAAGGCGCCGCGCCGCTGCGCAGTGGCTGGGCCGTGGGGCAGGAGAAGCTGAACGGCACCGTGGCGGTCGCGGAAACCGACCTGGGGCGGGGCAAGCTGTTCGCGATGGGGCCGGAGGTCACCCAGCGCGCGCAGCCCTATGCGACGTTCAAGCTGCTGTTCAACGGCATCCTCTACGGCCCGGCGGCCGCCGCCGCCCGGTAGGGGAGCGCTGGTGCTCGGGCCGGATGTGTTCGGCCCTGCGCGTCACCCCGGAGTGGTTCGAGGCCTCTGCGAAACCACTTCGTCATGCCGGACCCCTTCCGGCATCCATGTTTCCGCAGGCGCACGAGCCGTTGCTCTTGCGGTGACATGGACCCCGGCCTTCGCCGGGGTGACGAAGGGAAGGGGCCGGAAATGCTCGACCGCGCCTAATCGCTGTCGGCGGGCGCCGCGGCCCCCAGCCGGCGGGCGATGACGGCGCAGGCGATCAACTGGATCTGGTGGAACAGCATCACCGGCAGGATCGCCAGCCCGACCTGCGCGGCGGGGAACAGTACGCCGGCCATCGGCACGCCCGCTGCCAGGCTTTTCTTCGATCCGCAGAACAGCAGCACGATCGCGTCGCCGCGCGGCAGCCGCAGCGCCTTTGCCGCATACCAGGTGACGGCCAGCACCACCGCCAGCAGCGCGGCGCACAGCGCCAGCAGCATCGCCAGATCGCCGCCGGTCACCCGCCGCCATAGCCCGTCCGCCACCGCCGCACCGAACGCGGTGTAGACGACCAGCAGGATCGACCCGCGATCCACCGTCGTCACCAGCGCCTTGCGCCGCGCGATCCACTCGCCGACCAGCGGGCGCATCAGATGCCCGGCGACGAACGGCGCGAGCAGTTGCAGGACGATCCCCTCCGCCTGCGCGAGCGAGACATGCGCCTGCCCGCCGCCCGCCATCCCCTGCATCGTCAGCGCGACCAGCGCGGGGGTGAGAACGATCCCGGCGAGGTTCGAGAAGGACGCGCTGCACACCGCCGCGGCGACATTGCCGCGCGCGATCGAGGTGAAGGCGATCGACGACTGGACCGTCGAGGGCAGCAGTGTCAGGAACAGGAACCCGCCCGCCAGCGTCGGCGTCAGCAGCGGCAGGTGCGCGACCGCGATCCCCAGCAGCGGGAACAGCGCGAAGGTGGTGGCGAACACCGCCAGATGCAGCCGCCAGTTGCGCAGACCCTGCACGATCGCGTCGCGCGACAGCCGCGCGCCGTGCAGGAAGAACAGCAGCACGATCCCCGCATCCGCCGCCCATCCGAACCACGTCGCCGCACGCCCGACCGGCGGCAGCAGCGAGGCGATGAGGACGGTGCCGAGCAGCATCAGCACGAACGGTTCGAACACGGCGAGGATGCGGCGCACCATCAGCGCCGCCGGGACTGGGCGATGGTCATGCCGGCCGCTGTAGGGATGCGGGCGCCGAATGTCTTGCGGTTATACCGCGTGCCGCGCCCGCGCCCTTGAAGCGGGGCGGGGGCAGCGCCACAAGGACGCGCATGACCCGACCATCGCCGGACACCCCCGCGCTGCTAACGCGCCTGCGTGCGATCGTCGGTCGCCGGCACCTGTTGACCGGCGAGCGGGCGACCGCGCGGTTCCGCCACGGCTATCGCACCGGCGCGGGCGCGGCGGTCGCGGTGGTGCGGCCGGGCAGCCTGGTCGAACTGTGGCATGTCGCGCAAGCGTGCGTCGCCGCCGACGTGTCGATCATCATGCAGGCCGCCAATACCGGGCTGACCGGCGGATCGACCCCCGATGGCGACGATTATCCCGGCGGGGTGGTGATCGTCGCGACGATGCGGATCGCGGGGCTGCACCTGATCCGCGACGCGCGCCAGGTGGTGTGCCTGCCGGGCACGACGCTGGACGCGCTCGAAAAGGCGCTGGCGCCGCTGGGGCGCGAACCGCACAGCGTGATCGGATCGTCATGCTTCGGCGCGTCGGTGATCGGGGGCGTGTGCAACAATTCGGGCGGATCGCTGGTGCGGCGCGGCCCGGCCTATACCGAGCTGGCGCTGTACGGGCAGGTCGGGGCGGACGGGGTGCTGCGGCTGGTCAACCGGTTGGGCATCGCGCTGGGCGAGGCGCCGGAGGAGGTGCTGGCGCGGGTCGAGCGCGGGGACTTTTCCGATGCGCAGGTCGAGGCGTGCGACTCGGCGCGCGCACACGATCATGATTATGCGCAGCACGTCCGCGCGATCGACGCCGACACCCCGGCGCGCTTCAACGCCGACCCGCGGCGGCTGCGCGAGGCGGCGGGGAGCGCGGGCAAGCTGATCGTGTTCGCGGTGCGGCTGGATACCTTCCCGGTAGAGCGCGACACCGCCACCTTCTACATCGGCACCGGCGACCCGATGGCGCTGACCGACCTGCGCCGCGCGATCCTGTCGCGCCCCGAACTGCTGCCGATCGCGGGCGAATATATGCACCGCACCGCCTTCGACATCGCCGACCGTTACGGGCGGGACATGTTCGCGGTGATCGAGCGGCTGGGCACCGCGCGGCTACCGGCGCTGTGGGCCGCGAAGGGCCGCATCGACGCGCTGTGGCCGGGGGCGAGCGACCGGTGGATGCAGCGCGCCGGGCGGTGGTTGCGCGATCACCTGCCGGCGCGGATGCGCGCGTTCCGCGACCGTTACCCGCATCACCTGATCCTGAAGATGCCGGGCGATGCCGCGACGGCGACCCGCGCGCTGCTGGACGAGGCGGTCGGCGCCGATGGCTGGTTCGAATGCGACGCGGTCGAGGCGAAGAAGGCGTTTCTCCACCGCTTCGTCGCGGCGGGGGCGGCGGTGCGGTATCGCGCGGTGCATCGCGACACGGTGGAGGATATCGTCGCGCTGGACGTCGCGCTGCCGCGCAACGCGCGCGACTGGACCGAGACGCTGCCTGATGATCTGGCGGGCGAGGTGCTCCACACCCTCTATTACGGGCATTTCTTCTGCCACGTGTTCCATCAGGATTATATCGTCCGGCGCGGCACCGATCCGGTCGCGTTCGAACACCGGCTGTGGCGGTTGCTGGACGCACGCGGGGCGGAATATCCCGCCGAGCACAATGTCGGGCATCTGTACCGCGCCAAGCCGGCGCTGGCGGATTTCTATCGCACGCTCGATCCGCGCAACCAGCTGAACCCCGGGGTCGGGCAGCTGCCGCGCGGGCGCGACTGGCGCTGAGCGGCGTTGGGCGGCGGGGCGGGGCTTCCTATATCGGCCCCGACGCATGATCCCGGAGACGATGATGACCGACTATCGCAAGACCGACGAGGCGCTGGCGCGGCTGACCCCCGAGCAATTCTACGTCACGCAGCAAAGCGGGACCGAGCGGCCCGGCACCGGCGAATATCTCCACAACCATGCCGTGGGCATCTATGTCGACGTGGTGTCGGGCGAACCCCTGTTCGCATCCGCCGACAAATATGAATCGCATTGCGGCTGGCCGAGCTTCACCAAGCCGATCGAGCCGGCCAACGTCAACGAACTGTCCGACCGCAGCCACGGCATGGTGCGCACCGAGGTGCGATCCGCGCATGGCGACAGCCATCTGGGCCATGTGTTCGAGGACGGGCCGCGCGACCGCGGCGGCCTGCGCTATTGCATCAATTCCGCCGCGCTGCGCTTCGTCCCCAAGGAGGAGATGGAGGCCGCAGGGTACGGCGCCTATCTGGATCAGGTAGAGGGCTGATCGAGCGCGAGCAGCGCGAAGGTCGCCAGCCAGTGTTCGCCCATATAGTCGTCGCCGAGATGCGGCAGGCTGGCGGCGAGATGGTCGGCGGCCGTCGCGGCGGCGCGCGCCGCGACCGGATGCGCCGGGCCGAGCGCGGCGGCGATCGTGCGCCAGCACCACGCGCGGCTGAGGTTCAGCCCGTCGAGGTGCGCGATCTTCCCGTCCGATCGGTCGGAGACGATCGCTGGGGTGAACAGCGTCGCCGGCTGCCCCGCGGCGACGCGCGGCAGGAAGGCATCGAACCAGTCGCGAAAGGCGGCGGCGTCCAGCACGCGGCTCATCACCAGCGCCTCGCACAGCGCGGGTGACAGGAATTCGTCGCCGCCCGGCTCCCACGCCTGGCAATCGCGGTCGTTCGCGAACCAGCCGGTGACGGCATCGGCGATGGCCACGCGCAGGGCCGGATCGTGGCGTCCCGCCCAGTCCCACGCCAGCGTCAGCGCGAAGCCGGTGTTGAAATGCGTGCCGACCCGCAGCGGATAGGTCAGCCGCGGCAGGAACGCGCGGAACCGCGCCGCGATCAGCCGTGCCAGCGGCTCCAGCGCGGCGGCCCAGGGCGCGTCGTGGCGGCTCGCCTCGTCATGAAGTGCCAGCGCCCATGCCCAGCCATAGGGGCGTTCGAAGCCGCCAGCGCCGGGGCGTTCGAAATAGGCGATCTCGCCCGCGATCCCCTCGACGGTCAGCATGGCGTCGGCGCGGGCGCGGATCGCGGGCGCGGCGTCCATGTCGGGGAAGCGGCGCGCGAGGCGCAGCAGCTGCCACCAGCCGTGGACGCAGCTGTGCCAGTCGAGGCTGCCGTAGAAGACCGGGTGGAGCACCGACGGTGGCTGCGCATCCTGCGGCCCGTTCAGGACATGCAGCAGCACGTTGGGATATTCGCGGCCGACATGCCCCAGCGTCAGCGTCGCGAACCGCTGCGCCATCGCGCGATCGAGCGTCGTCATGCGACCATCGCATAGAGGAGCGCGGCGTTGAACGCGAGCAGCGGGATCGCGGTGGGCAGCTGCGCGCGGATCACGCCGTAACGGTCCTTCAGGTCGAGCAGCGCGGCGGGCATCAGGTTGAAGTTCGCCGCCATCGGCGTCATCAGCGTGCCGCAGAAACCCGCGAGCATCCCCACCGCCGCGACCACCGCCGGATCGCCGCCCGCGCCGCGGATCAGCAACGGCACGCCCACCGCCGCGGCCATCACCGGAAAGGCGGCGAAGGCGTTGCCCATCACGATCGTGAACGCGGCCATCCCCAGCGCATAGGCCAGCACTGCGCCCGGCACGTTGCCCGCGGGCACGACCGCGCCGATCAGGTCGCCGACCACCGCGCCGACCCCGGCCAGCGCGAACACCGCGCCCAGGCTGGCCAGCATCTGCGGCATCACCGCCACCCAGCCGATATCGTCGGCCAGTCGCCGCCCGGCGACGAACGGCTCCGCCGGGCGGGCGCCCAGCAGGGCGACGCACAGCGCCAGCGCGATCAGCGTGCCGCACGTCACCGCCACCAGCGTCGCCTGTTTGGGGTCGACCAGGCCGGGCAGCTGCTTGAACAGCAACGTGCCCGCCAGCGCGGCGGCGGGGATCACCAGCGCGGGGACGAACACGCGGGCGCCGTGGCGCGCCGCCGCGACGGGCGCGGCGTCTGCGCGGCGCATCCGGCCGGAGGCGGCGATCGCCACCAGCGCGAGCACCAGCACGCCGTTCGCGACATCGCCCAGCCGGTCCCCGATCAGGAAGGAGGCGGCGATCAGCGCGTAGAAGGCCGCGTTCGCCACCCGCCGTTCACGCAGCGCCAGCACCGCGAAGATCGCGAACACCGCGCCCGCGACGCCATAGACCAGGTTCAGCCCGATCATGCCGCCGGCCCCGGCGGTTGCGCGTTCCGGGCCAGCCGCCGGTCGAGCCACAGCAGCCGCGCGCCGTGGATGGCGAAGGCGGCGATCGCGGTGGGGATCGCCCAGATCGACAGCTGGAACGGCTCCAGCACGATGCCATAGCCGTCGAGCACGCCCTTCATCAGCAGGATCGAGCCGATCGCGATGAAGATATCCTCTCCGAAGAACAGCCCGATATTGTCGGTGGCGGCGGCCATCGCCTTCACCTCTTCCGCCGCGGCGTCGCCGGTCGCGCCCTGCCGCTCCGCCGCGGCCTGCGCCATCGGGGCGACCAGCGGGCGGACGGTCTGCGCCGGTCCGGCGACCGAGGTGAGGCCGAGCGCCGCGGTCACTTGCCGGAACAGCAGATACCCCGCCAGCAGCCGCCCGGCGGTGGCGCCGCGAAGGCCAGCGACCAGCCCGCGCGCGCGTTCCTGAAGCCCGCGCCGTTCCAGCAGCCCGATGACCGGCAGCACCATGTAGATGGCGGTGACATAGCGGGTTTCGTTGAACGCATGGCCGAAGGTGGCCAGGATGCGCAGTGGGTCCAGCCCCGCCGCCCAGCCGGTGACCGCGGCGGAGGCGCCGATCACCAGCAGCGGGTTGAACCGCAGCAGGAACCCGCCCGCGATGACGGCGATGCCGGCCAGGACCAGCATCAGCGCGGGTCCGCCGCGCCGTACCCGCCGCCGCCGGGGGTTTCGATGACGATGACGTCGCCGGGCGCCATCTGCGCGGTGGCGGTGGCGGCCAGCGGCTCGACGCCGCCATCGGCGCGCTCGATGCGATTGGCGCCCGCCTTTCCGTCGTCGCCGCCCGCCAGCCCGAACGGCGCGACGCGGCGGCGGTTGCTGAGGATGCCGGCGCGCAGCGGCGCCAGGAAGCGCAGCCGCCGCACCGTTCCGTCGCCGCCGCGCCACTGCCCCGCGCCGCCCGATCCACGCCGGATCGCGAAGCGTTCGACCAGCACCGGATAGCGCGTTTCCAGCACTTCCGGGTCGGTCAGGCGGCTGTTGGTCATGTGCGTCTGGATCGCATCGGCCCCCGCATGGCCGTGGCCGGCGCCCGCCCCGCCGGCGATCGTTTCGTAATATTGAAAGCTGTCGTCGCCGAACGTCAGGTTGTTCATCGTCCCCTGGCTGCCCGCCATCGCGCCCAGCGCGCCGAGCAAGGCGTCGGTGACGACCTGGCTGACCTCCACATTGCCCGCGACGACCGCGGCGGGGTAGCGCGGGTTGAGCATCGACCCGTCGGGCACGACGATCGTCACCGGGCGCAGGAACCCTTCGTTCAGCGGCACCGGTTCGTCGACCAGCAGCCGCAGGACGTAGAGCACCGCCGCGCGCGTCACCGCCAGCGGCGCGTTGAAATTGGTCGGGCGCTGGTCGCTGGTGCCGGTGAAATCGATCGTCGCGCTGCCGTCCGCGCGGTCGACGCGCACGGCGACCTCCACCGCGGCGCCATCGTCCAGTTCGTAGCGGAAATGGCCGTCCGACAGGGTGGCGATCATCCGGCGCGCCATCGCCTCGGCATGCGACTGGACATGCGCCATGTAGCGGGTGACGACGCCCGCGCCCTGCCGCGCCGCCAGATCGCGCAGCCCCGCCGCACCGCGCGCGCACGCCGCGACTTGCGCCGCCAGATCGGCGATATTCTGGTCGATGTTGCGCGCCGGATGCGCGCCGCCGGCCAGCAGGTCGCGGATCGCGCGTTCGCGCAAGCCGCCGTCGGCGACGATCAGCACGTCGTCGAACACCACGCCCTCGTCCGCCAGCGTGCGGCTGTCGGGGGGCATCGATCCGGGGGTGGTGCCGCCCACATCGGCGTGGTGGCCGCGCGCGGCGACGAACCAAGCGGGCGTTTCCGCGCCCGCGAACACCGGCATGATGACGGTGATGTCGGGCAGGTGCGTGCCGCCGCGATAGGGATCGTTGAGGGCATAGACCTCGCCATCGCGCATCGTGCCGGCACGCGCGGCGATGACGGTGCGGATGCTTTCGCCCATCGACCCCAGATGCACCGGAATGTGCGGCGCATTGGCGACCAGCCCGCCGTGCGCGTCGAACAACGCGCAGGAAAAATCGAGCCGTTCGCGGATATTGACCGAGGCGGCGCTGCGCTGGAGCGCGGCGCCCATCTCCTCCGCGATGCCCATGAACAGGCCAGAGAAGATTTCCAGCCGCACCGGATCGACCGCGTCGTCGCCGGCGCCCTCGCGCGCGGCGGCGGCGCGTTCCAGCAGCAACGTGCCGTCCGCCAGCACGCGCGCGCGCCAGCCCGGTTCGACCACCACCGTCGATACCGGGTCGATCACCAGCGCCGGGCCGTCCAGCATCGCCCCCGCCGCCAGCGCATCGCGCGCATGGACGGGGACGCGCCGGTCCTCCCCCGCGAGGTACATGGCGACATGATCGAGCGGCGCCGCGCTGGCCGCGGGCAGCGCCGGGGCGGGCAACTGGCGATCGTCATCGCGCGCACTGGCCTCCACGCGCAGTCGTTCGACCACCAGCGCGTCGTCCGCGACGAAGCCGAACCGCCGGCGATGCGCGGCGGCGAAGGCGTCGCGCATCGCATCGGCGCTGCCCCATGGCACCTCGATGCTCTGGTCGTTACGGGCGTAGCGCAGTTGCGCCTGGACCGCGACGTCGACCGCGTCGGCCGCCACGCCCTGCGCCGCCAGCGCGGCGACCGCGGCATCGCGCAGCGCCGACAGTGACGGGGCCAGCGCGGCGTCGCCGAGCGGCAGCGCGACCGTCGCCTCGCGCACGATGCTGCGGTCGGCCAGCCCGATGCCGACCGCGGACAGTACGCCCGCGAGCGGATGGACCAGCACCTGCGTCATTCCCAGCGCGTCGGCGACCAGACAGGCGTGCTGCCCGCCCGCGCCGCCGAAACAGGCCAGCGCATAGCCGGCCGGATCCTCGCCGCGCGCCACCGATACCGCGCGGATCGCGCGCGCCATGTTGGCGACCGCGATCGCCACCAGCCCCTCCGCCGCGGCGGTGCGGGTCATCCGCTCGCCGGTGGCGGCCGCCACCTCGTCCAGCAGCGCGTCGAGCGCGGCTTCAGAGGCGGCGCGGTCGGGCGGCAGGTTGCGGTCGGGGCCGAACAGCGCGGGGAAATGCGCGGGCTGGATCTTCCCCAGGATCAGGTTGCAGTCGGTGACCGTCAGCGGCCCGCCGCGCCGGTAGCAGGCCGGGCCGGGATCCGCCCCCGCCGAGGCCGGGCCGACCAGCAGCCGACCGCCGTCGAAACGGCAGATCGACCCGCCGCCCGCCGCGACGGTATCGATCCGCATCATCGGCACCGCCACGCGCACGCCCGCCAGCACCGCGTCGGAACGGCGATCGTACTGGCCGGCATAGAGCGACACGTCGGTGGAGGTACCGCCCATGTCGAACCCGATCACCCGGTCGAACCCGGCGGCGGCGGCGGTGCGTGCCATGCCGACGATTCCGCCCGCCGGACCGGACAGCAGCGCGTCCTTGCCGCCGAAGGCGTTGCCGGCGACCAGCCCGCCGCTGGACTGCATGAACAACAGCCCGCGATCGGCGCAGGCGCTGCCCAGCGACGCCTCCAGCCCTTGCACGTAGCGGCGCAGCACCGGGGACAGATAGGCGTCGGCCAGCGTGGTGTCGCCGCGCGCCACCAGCCGGATCAGCGGCGCGGTGCGGTGGCTGACCGATATCTGCGTGAAGCCGGCGGCCGCGGCCAGCTCGGCCAGCGCCGCTTCGTGCGCGGGGTGGCGCCAGCCGTGCATCAGCACGATCGCGACCACGCGCAGCCCGGCGCCGTGCGCACGCGCGAACGCCGCCGCCGCGGCATCGCGATCGAGCGGGGTCAGCACGCTGCCGTCCTCCGCCACGCGCTCGTCGATCTCGATCACGTCGGCGAACAGCGGCGCGGCGCGGCGGATGTCGCGCGCGAAGATGTCGGGCCGGTCCTGATAACCGATGACGGGTGCGTCGCCGAACCCGCGGGTGATCGCCAGCAGCACCGGTTCGCCGCGCCGTTCCAGCAGCGCATTGGTCGCGATGGTCGTGCCGATGCGGATGTCGGCGGGCGGCAGCGGCCCGTCGGCCACGCCGGTCAACTGGCGGATCGCCGCCTCCGCCGCGTCATGCGCGCGATCGGGATCCTCGGACAGCAGCTTGGCCGTGGCCCAGCTGCCATCGGGGCGGCGCGCCACCACATCGGTGAAGGTGCCGCCGCGGTCGATCCAGAAATGCCATGAGCTCATCCGCGCTGCATGTCACCGATCGCCCGACATCGCCAGACCCCGGGGCCAGACCCGCCGCCAGTGGCCAGCCCGGCGGCGGCACGGTAAGGGCAGGGGACGAAGGAGGCATCGTCCATGGCAAGGTTGCGCTATCGTCTGCTGGTCCTGGGGCTGATGCTGGGGAGCGGCGCGGGCGCCGTGGCGGCGCCCTCGAAGGTGGCGGCGACGGTGGCGGGGTGGACGGTCGCCCCCGCCGAGGATGGCGCGGGCTGCTTCGTCACCCGCACCTTCGACCGCAGCGGCGACACCACGGTGCTGCTGGGGCTGGACCGCGACGGGACCAACCGATTGTCGGTGCTCAACGGCAATTGGTCGATCCGCGCGCGCGAGCGGGTGAAGCTGACGTTCCGGCTGTCGAAGGCGGCCTATCCGCGCCATGCCGCGATCGGCATCGCCGCCGATGGCAAGCAGGGCTTCGTGACCACGTTCGGCAAGGATTTCCCCGCGCAGTTCGCGGCGACCCGCACGCTGGACATCGCGCGCGGCGACGTGCCGGTAGAGCGGCTGGCGCTGGACGGCAGCGGCGCGGCGGTGGCGGCGTTGCGCCGCTGCGTCGCCGCGCTGGGCAGCGGGCGGGCCGCGGAACGCCCGCGCGACGGCGCGATCCCGCGCGATCCGTTCGCGGTGCCCGCTGGCCGTGAGTCGCGGCGCTGAGCCGCCAGCCACCGCACGGTTGACCGGAGAAGAAGCACGGGCGGTCAGAATCCGCATTGTTGCCCCGCCGCGGCTCGGCTTGGTTGTTACGACTGGTTAACCATTACGGAAAACAGTCATGTATCGTACTGCGTCCAAGCTTGCCCCGATCGCCGTCCTGGCGGGGGCCGTCGCCCTCGGCGGCTGTGCCACCAAATCCTACGTCCGCGAACAGATCGCGCCGGTCAGCCAGCGGGTCGATTCGCTCGAAACCCGGCTTCAGGCGACCGACGCCACCGCCAAGTCCGCGCTGGCGGAGGCGCAGGCGGCATCGCAGCAGTCGCAGGGCAACGGGCAGCGGCTGGACCAGCTGAATGGCCGCGTCGACGGCGTGGAGCAGCGGTTGCAGGCGCAGGAATCGCGTCCGA
>JAESGL010000399.1_pt1 | contig 22707 bp, 20 predicted proteins | sample 9269711 | NCBI WGS metagenome assembly JAESGL01 (sample SAMN14515918, study PRJNA621676) | algae metagenome | isolation source: Kastovskya adunca ATA6-11-RM4 and co-occurring heterotrophs from soil and... | place: Chile: Atacama Desert | collected 2011-06-27
TGCCATTACAGAAACCTGATAAAGATATTCTTCCTCAACATAATACCATTATGCCTCGAAAAAATATCTTTATCAGAACCCTGTACTGACAATTTTCGCCAACAAAAGCAAAATTTAAACAAGCTCTTAACAACCGTTAGCCTCCGCATTATATAGACAAAAAAAATCCCGACTGTGCGCTTAGGCAAATCGGGAAATGCATTGGTGTAGCCTTGGGCTGTTGCTTATCCTTTATCGTCTCCGCTGATATTGTAGAGGGTGCGGCTTATAATGCTGCGGCCAAGGGTAATTTCATCGGTATACTCCAGCTCTCCGCCAACAGGCACACCACGGGCAATAGAGCTGATGCGTATGCCAAATGGTTTTAGTTTGCGGGTAAGGTAAAAAGCAGTGGTATCGCCCTCCATGGTAGGGCTAATGGCCAGAATTATTTCTTTGGGGCCGCCGCCGGTAGCCTCTCCACCTGCTACACGGTTTACCAGGGAATCAATGCGCAGGTCAGAGGGACCCACACCTTCAATAGGTGAAATTACGCCTCCTAAAACATGGTACAGGCCATGGTACTGCGAGGTGTTTTCAATAGCCATTACATCCTGCGGATTTTCCACCACACAAATAACAGAAGTATCGCGGCGTGGGTTGGCGCAAATGCTGCAGATTTCGCTGTCGGCCAGGTTATGGCAGTTATTGCAGTGGCGGGTTTTGGTACGCAAATCAATAAGTGCCTGCGCCAGGGAACTGGTTTCTGTTTCTTCGCGGCGTAGCAGGTGTAAAGCAAGGCGCAGGGCCGTTTTGCGGCCTATGCCAGGTAATTTAGAAATCTCTTCTACGGCTTTTTCTATATGCTGAGATGGGTATTGCATTTTGTGCTTTGTTGCTGTTATATCAACATAAAATGGGGCAAAAACATTCGCTGAATGTGGGGGTAAACGGGGGTAAAATGCCCCTGATATCGTCTTGTTTTACAAAATACCAGCTGTTCAATAAATTGGATGCTGCATACAAAAAAAGCCTGAATCAAATCAGGCCCGGGAATTTACTGAGGGTGACAAATTAAATAATTTTAGCATCTATGCCTGCTTCGCGGATGCCATCACGCATGGGTTTGAGGTCTTCGTAACTGCCTTTCTTTACAGAGCACTTGCCTTTGTAGTGGATCAGCCAGGTGCACTGCTCTGCCTGCTGCAAATCGTGTTTGCATACACGCACAAGTGTGTTGGTTACATGGTCGAAGGTGTTGTAGTCGTCGTTATAGACCATCAGGTCTCGCTCATCTACATCCACTACTACTTCAAGTACCTCGACCTCTTCTTCGTAAGCGGTTGTAAACTTCATACTTTAAGCCGTTAAGTTGGCAAAATAAGGAATAATGTTCAAATTTACTCTTTATCTCTTAGTTACGATATGAGTCCAGCTTTGGTTGTTGGCATTATAGCCGCCTACTTTCTGCTCCTGATCTTTATTGCCTGGTTAACTTCCCGTGGCGAGTCCGACAGCAAAACTTTTTTCACTGCAAATCGCCAAAGCCCCTGGTACCTGGTAGCTTTTGGCATGATTGGCGCATCCTTAAGCGGGGTAACTTTTATATCCATACCGGGAGAGGTTGGTACCAGCTTCTTCAGTTATTTTCAGGTAGTGCTGGGCTATGTAATTGGCTACGCTGTTATTGGCCTGGTGCTGCTGCCGCTCTATTACCGGCTAAATCTAGTAAGTATTTACGGATATTTGGAGGAGCGTTTTGGCTTTTGGTCGTACAAAACCGGGGCTGTTTTTTTTCTGATCTCCCGCATGATTGGCTCCAGCTTTCGCCTGTACCTGGCGGCAAATGTATTACAAATAGCTGTTTTCGATGCCTGGGGCGTTCCCTTTTTTGTTACGGTAGCTGTTACCATTTTACTCATCTGGCTCTATACCTTTAAAGGAGGTATCAAAACCATTGTTTTTACCGATACCCTGCAAACCCTGTTTATGCTGCTGGCAGTGGGCATCAGTATTTACCTGATCGGGCAGGAGCTGGGCATGGGCTTTGGTGAGCTGGTAGGGGCTGTTGAAGAGAGCCGTTTCTCCAAAATATTTTTCTTCGATGATGTTAACAGCCCCAACTATTTCTGGAAGCAGTTTATATCAGGCGCTTTTATCGCCATTGTAATGACAGGCCTGGACCAGGACATGATGCAAAAAAACCTGACCGTGCGCACCCTGGGCGATGCCCAGAAAAATATGTTCTGGTTTACAATTGTGCTGGTTATTGCTAACCTGGTTTTCCTTACCCTGGGTGCTATGCTGTACATCTACGTAGAGACCAAAGGAATTGCGCTGCCAGAACGCAGCGATAGCCTTTATCCCATGCTGGCGCTGAACCATTTTCCGCAGCTGGCGGGTATTTTGTTCCTGTTAGGTATAATCGCTGCAGCATACAGCTCTGCCGACTCTGCCCTTACAGCCCTTACTACTTCTTTTTGTGTTGATATTTTAGGCTTTGAAAAGCGTACAGTAGAAACCGGAAAGCAGCGTACGCGCCTGATGGTGCACATAGCTTTTTCTATTATTACGCTCGTGGTGATTGTTATTTTTAATGCCATGAACGACAAAAGTGTTATTAACCAGGTTTTCAGGGCCGCAGGCTATACGTATGGCCCACTGCTGGGGCTTTTTACCTTTGGCTTGCTTACCCGGCGGGCTATCCGCGACAACTGGGCGCCGGTAATATGTATATTGGCGCCAATTATTTCCTTTATTCTAGATTACAATTCTGTTGAGTGGTTTGGCGGGTTTAAATTCGGGTTCTTTATACTGTTGCTGAACGGAGCCCTGATGCTGGTTGGACTGTGGCTGATCTCCCTGGGAGCAGGCCGGAGGTTGGTAAATGTGTAAAGACATGGGCTGGGCGGCGAAGAACTTTTAGATGCTGTTCATTTTCCGGCAACGCTAACTGTGCTTTTGCGCCGGAGCAAGACCGAAAGGTTTAAAAATATAGTTTCCATCTTCAGGCGATTATCTATCGTCTGTTATCTGTAAAGGTGTTTAAACTCTACTATGAAAAAGCTTCCGTACTTCCTTGCGTTTTTGCTGATATGCAGCAGCCTGATTTTGCCTGCCTGTGCCCAGCTTACAAAACCACCCTTCTGGCAGGAAATCCAGAATTTTAAAGTACAGGACAAGCTAAATCCGCCTCCGCAGCATGCTATTCTATTTGTAGGCAGCTCTTCAATCCGCATGTGGAAAAGCCTTGATGATGATTTTCCTGATCATACAGTACTGAACAGGGGTTTTGGTGGCTCTACCCTCAGAGACCTGGAATACTACCTGAACGATATTGTTTTACCCTATAAGCCAAAACAGATCATCATCTATTCTGGCGAGAACGATGTTGCTGGTGGAAACATCAGTGCAGAGGAGCTGCTGCAGCGCTTTCAGAGCGTTTTTCAGGGTATAAGAACTGAAATGCCCAAAGTACCAATTGCCTTTGTATCCATGAAGCCAAGCCCAAGCCGGGAGCAGTATAGGCATGTGCTTGAAGAGGCAAACGCAATGGTAAAAGATTTTCTGAAGAATAAGCCCAATACGCAGTACATCGATATCTACAGTCCTATGCTTGACGAAAACGGCAATCCTAAGGCTGATATTTTTTTAGAAGACAACCTGCACATGAACGAAAAAGGCTATCAGATCTGGACGGGTGTGATCAGGCCGTATTTGGTGAAGTAGTGAGCGGCCGCCGATGCGGTGAGTGAGTGAGTGAGTGAGTGAGGCGCTAACATAGGCTGTTGCCCCTCAAATTAGCACATTAGCACATTAAACATTCCCCAGTTCCCGCTCCGGGTCCCAGAAGTGTTCTTGAAAGTTTACTACCTGGTCGTTTTCAACTTTTATGCCTTCGGCTTCTAGAAGCTCCTGCATGCGGGTGGGGCTGCCAAAATGTATTTTACCACTTAGACAGCCCAGGCGGTTTACTACACGCTGGGCGGGTACATCGTGCAGTACCAGGGCATTGTTTAAGGCCCAGCCTACCATACGGGCGCTGCCACTGCGGCCCAGGTAGCGGGCAATGGCCCCATAGCTGCTTACCCTGCCTGCAGGTATGAGCCTCACCACGGCATACACATCCTCAAAAAAATTATCAGGTTTGGGGGTTGAGGCTTTCTGTTTTTTTACGCTCATTGATGTAACTGATGATTTGCCAGTTCAGGTGCCGGCGTATATCGCGCTCCAGCCGACGGTTGGTGCGTTGTAAGATAAGCTGAAATTTGATGAGTACTGTAGAGGTATTAATATCTACCACCCGCAGGTGCGCAGAGTCTGGCAGCACCTGTGCCCTCCATTCATCCAGAGAATTCACCAGGTGGGTTTCCAGCTCGTTAAGCCCCTCAATTTTATCGGGCTGAAGCGCAAACTCAATGATTAGCTTTCTGTGGTTCCGTATGGTAAAATTTACAATGTTGCTGGTAAGAATGGTACTGTTGGCAATGTAGATCACGTCATCATCATCGGTGAGTACGTGCACGTTCATGAGCGTAATGTCTATAATACGGCCGCGGTAATTACCGATGCCCACATAGTCATCAATGCTTAAATGGCTGGAGAACATCAGGATAAGACCATTGATCATGTTGTTGATATAGTCCTTGAACAGGATGGCAAGGGCAGCCGCAAAAATGGAGATAGATGTTACAAAATCCTGGGGAGATATTTCAAACAGGAAGAATACACTAAACACCAGCGCAATGAACGACAGGATGGAGGCAATCTGGTTAATGCCGATAATAAAGTTATCGCGATAGTCGGTTTGCCGCTGCCGGCGGCGCAGGTAAATGGCCACCAGGGTTAAGCGGCTGAACGAAATAATGATGTGCGCCGTAAGGTAAACGGTAACGGCGCTGATGAGGTTGCGCGGAATGCCATAGTCCTGCTCCAGCAGATCAGGATAATAAATGCGCCATACAACAACTCCAGTAAAAAGGATTAGCTTTACCAGAAACTCTAACCGGCGGCGGCTTTCTTTAACACTTGTTTTATCTGTTGCTTTTTTTTGTTCCATATTTAAACAGCTGCCAGCATAGTTAGACAAATAACAAAATGATACGCCGGAAGCTTTAAGTTTAATACAAAGATATATCAGATAGGATGAAAACGCTTGGAAATGTACTTTGGATTATTCTTGGCGGAGGAATTTTTATTTTTCTTGAATACCTCATTGGCGGCCTTTTGCTGTGCCTTACCATTATAGGGATTCCCTTTGGCCTGCAGGCATTTAAGCTGGCAGGACTTGCACTTACACCCTTTGGAAGAGAAGTAGTGCAGACACGGCAAACAGGAGGCTGCCTGGCCACCATTATGAATATTATCTGGATACTGGTGGGAGGTATTTGGGTGGCACTTACGCATGCTATCTTTGCACTGATTCTGGCAATTACCATTATCGGAATTCCATTTGCCCGCCAGCACATGAAGCTTGCCGTTTTATCATTTACTCCCTTTGGTTATGAAATTCGTACAATAGCACAGGGCAAACATTTATGATGCATAATTTATGATGCATAATCGCAAAATTACTTCTTCGGAACTAAGGGTGTCGCGTATAGGTCTGGGACTGGCCGCTTTGGGCAGGCCTGGTTATATTAATATAGGCCATATGGAAGATTTGCTGGGCAAGCATAATACAGCTGCCCTGGAAGAGCATACCCGCCAGGTGCTGGATGCGGCCTGGCGAAAGGGTATCAGGTACTTCGATACAGCCCGCTCTTACGGACGTGCGGAAAAATTTCTGGGAAGCTGGCTGCGGGAACGTAATATACCTGAAAATGAAGTGATTGCTGGCTCTAAATGGGGCTATACCTATACAGCAAACTGGCAGGTAAAGGCCGATGAACATGAAGTAAAGCAGCATTCTATTACCCAGCTTGATAAGCAACGGGAGGAAAGCAACCTGCTGCTGGGAGGCTACCTGAAGCTCTACCAGATTCATTCAGTAACCCTGGAATCAGGCGTGCTGGAGAACCGGCTGGTGCTGGACAGGCTGCATGCCCTTAAAATGCATGGCATGCACATTGGCCTTACCGTCAGCGGTACCCGCCAGGCAGATGCCATCAGAAAAGCACAAACCATCCGTTACGATGGCGAGCAACTCTTCGAAACTGTTCAGGCCACCTGGAACCTGCTGGAGCAGGCCGCTGGCGAAGCGCTTGCCGAAGCGCATAGTGCCGGCTGGGGTGTTATAGTTAAGGAAGGTCTGGCAAACGGAAGGCTCACGCACCGCAATACTAACCCTGCTTTTTCCCAAAAGCTTGCAGTGTTGCAGCAAGTAGGCCAGGAAACAGGCTGCCCTATCGATGCAATTGCCCTGGCAGCCATTCTGGAAAAGCCCTGGGCCGATGTGGTGCTTAGTGGTGCGGCTACCACTGCCCAATTGGATTCTAACCTAAAGGCCCTTACTTTACAATTGAACACCAGCCAGCTGGAGCGCCTAGCAACCCTGCAGGAACCTACAGAAACTTACTGGCAAACCAGAAGTACCCTGGAGTGGAACTAACTAAAATGTATGCCTGACAGAAGCATAGAAGTTAGAGAACTGACGTCTGCAGAAGCCATACATGAGCTGGGCAGGCCTGGGCATTTATTCTATCACCCAAACTGGCTGGGCCTGCTAGTGCAGCACTATGGCTACCAAATTCTGATAACCAGAGAGCCTGATGGTGCATATATGCTTTTTGCCAGGGTGAAGGGGCTGCTCGGAACAAAACTGCTAAGCCTTCCTTTTTCAGATTATACCATACCACAGCTCGCGCCAGCTCGTGTTCCGCTTCATATTGCGGCGCTGCAGCGGCTTTTCCCGCAGGCCCCCATCATCATCAAGGTTGCAGATTTTTATGCAAACCCCCACGAGTTGCGCTTCCTGGGCAAACCTGCTAGTGAAGCATGCCTGCACCGGGTTCAGGTAACGGAGCATCCGGAAACGAATATGTCGGCCTCTTTTAAGCGGGGCATCAAAAAGGCAGCGCGCAATAACCTGCAGGTGTATGTTAGCACCAGCAGAGATTCCCTGCACCAGTTTTATCAGCTCTTTTACCGTTTACGAACCGAAAAGCTAAGCCTGATACCACAGGCCTTCTTGTTCTTTGAGCAGGTATATGAACAGTTTGTACTGCAGGAGAAGGGATATTTTTTTGAAGTGAGAAAAGAGGGGCAGTTACTGGCCAGTGCTGTTATTCTTAGAGAAGGCAACACACTTTACTATAAATGGGGCTGCTCCAGCCGGGAGCATCTTTACATGCGGCCCAATAACCTGCTTTTCAGTGAGCTGCTAAAGCAGGCGCACAATACCGGCTGCCAATTGCTGGACCTTGGCCTTAGCGACCTGGACGAAACCCGGGGCTTAATACGATTTAAAGACAATATGGGGGGCAGGCGTTCCACTATCTACAGCTATAGCTTGTACCCGCCAGCTTATCCGCAGGCACTGGAAAGTAAGCTGAAAGGCATGGTAAACCAGCTGGCCGATATCGTGGTGCAGAACAACCTGCCCGCAGACCGTACCCAGTCGTTCAGCCAGTCCCTTTACCCGCTATTTGTGTAGTTACATTCTGCTTGCTGCTTTCCTGATATTCCGGCCCCTGCTGCATGCCGGCTGATCTGTGCACATGCAACAGGCTTTTTTTTATGCATGCTTTCAACATTTGTCTGGCAGGCAGGTTGTTGTAGAAACAAAAATGTTATCAGGCATGAAAGACAATAACAAAGAAAGCATACAACAAAATGATAAGGGAATTGAGCCAAACAAAGGCATCAAAACCCCTGAACCACCACAGAAGAAAGATCCCCGGAACGAAGCTACCTCTGAAGGAGGGGAAGGTAAGAACAAGTCCGGAAAGGCAGCTGATACCGGTACCGACAGAAACCCTGCTGGAAATGAACAGGCTGGCGGCAATACTGGCAAACAGGTACCTGCCAATAACAAGGAAGAACAAACCAAGCCGCCCACTACTACCACTAACCGATAATAAGGTTTATTAATAGCAGGGACTATCCTCCCGGGGCTTATCCCTGCTATTATCTGGTAACTGATATTGATGTTTGCATTGGATTCAGCGCAAGGGCAGCCCCCGCTTTTGCTTCCATATTTGGAATTACAATGGTAAAGCAGCTGCCTTTGCCAAGTTCAGAACTTACCTCTATTTTGCCCCCCAGGCGTTCTACTGTTTGTTTTACAATGTACAAACCAAGCCCGGAGCCATCGGAGCGCTCGGTAGCCCGGTAAAACATATCAAATACATTTTTCAGGTAAGCCTCGTTAATGCCAATTCCATTGTCGCTGATGCTGATTTGTGCCTGCTGCTGGTTTGCTTCCACACATACCTCCAGGTAAGGGGCGGTCTTTGTGGAATCGCGGTACTTGATGCAGTTAGAGAAGATATTTGAAAGAATGATGTTGATCTTCATCTTATCAGAATAAAAACTGCCTGGCTGCTCATTAACCTTTATGTGTCTGCTGATTTCATCGAGGCCGGGCAGGTACTGCAGGTCTAACAGGCACTGGGTAATGAGCGGTTCAAACAGGATCAGTTCTGCTTTCTCAATGGCCCTTGCTGTTTTTGAAAAGTTAAGCATGGCCTTTATAAAATTATCCTGCTTTTGGAGCGAACGCATGATCAGGTCAATATAACGTGGCCACACTGCTGGTTCTCCCTCCATTTTCATGATGTTGAGCAGGCCAATGGCAGAGGCAATAGGCGCCCGCAGGTCGTGCGAGGTCTTGTATACAAACTGATCGAGCTCAAAATTTCGGTCTTCCAGAACCTGCAGGGCTTCCTGGAGCTCTTTCTGGCGCTCCAGCAGTTCGCTGTTAAAGGTGGCCAGCTCCAGCTCTTTTTTCACCAAATCCCTGTTCTGGCGAATGAGCAGCTCGTTCAGCCGCAGGTTTTTTATTTCTGCTTCCTTCTGATCCGAAACATCCTTAAGGCCAATAACCAGCAGGGGTTCTTTTGGGGTAAGCTTGTTCAGGAACGAAAAGGTTACCAGCATATACAGCGTAGCGCCACCAATTTTTGCTTCAACCTCAAACCTTAATAAGCGCGGGTTCTGGTACCAGCCTTCAATAAAAGCTTTTGAAAAGCGGTCGTGCGTAAGCAGGCTGGCTATATCAGCACCAACAAGCGCATCTTCCGGCTGCTGAAACATGCGGCAAAACGAAGGGTTTGCCATTACAATCTGTGCCTGGCGGGTCGTGAGCACTACGCCGGTATCCATGGTTTCCCAGATAGCCTTAAACTTGGATTCGCTCTGCCTGATCTGGCTTTTCTTGTTCTGGATAGCAGCTTTAAGGCGGCTTTCGTTGCTTTTATGGAAGATAAAGGAATGGATGGTGTAGCCAATAAAGCCAATACCCAGGATCATAAGTGCAATAAACCACCAGCGGGTGTAAAACGGCGGTGCTATTACTATTGCCGGGCTGCTTACAACTGGGCTCCAGGATCCGTTTTGTACCCTGGCCTGAATGCTAAAGGTGTATTGCCCCGGAGGCAGACTGGTAAAGCGCACACTATTCTGCAGGTAATTTTCGGAGTATGTCCAGTCCCTCTCCAGCCCCTCCAGGCGATAGCGGTACTGTAATGCTGCAGGCATGTAGAAGGTAACTGGCTTAAAGCCAAATTCCAGTGTATTCTGGTTATAATTTACCGTGTAGCCCTTTTCCCCGCTTAGTTGTTTGTCGTTCGATTTTACTGTTTCCAGGCTAATAGCGGGAATAATATCTGGCTCGCGGTACAACACAGGATCAAACACAGAGAGGCCCCTGTCGGTACCAATCCAGATGCTCCCGTCTGCCATCTCCACCAGGGCGCTGCGGTTAATTTCATGCCCGATCAGTCCGTTGTTGAGGTTGTAGTTTTTTAGCTGATCGTTATCCAGGATGTATACCCCTTTGTCTGTTCCTATCCATAAGCGGCCTTTTTTATCCGGCAGCAGGGCATACACAGGCCTGTCTACCGCTATAGATGAAACAGGAACCACCTTATTGTTTATCAGCTCGCAAACACCATTGGAGGTGCCAAAAACAGTGCGTCCCTGCCACTCGGCATAGCTGTACAAACTGTTGTGGTGGAGGCTTTCTGCTTCAACCTGGCTGAGGGCAGTGCCATCGAAGTGAAATAGTCCTTTTGGGGTGAGCAGTAGTAAACGATTCTCCTTATCAATGAATAGCTTCCGGATGTACAGATTCTGTTTAAAGTTGATGTAGGTGTGAAACCTGCCATTCTCAAACCTAAGTACTTTGCCATCGTCTGTGCCAACAAGAATCTGCCTGTTCCAGTATCCTACACATGAGGCCCACAGCTCATCCGGAAGCTCATGCCACTTTAGAGTATAGTCTTTTTCCAGCACCCCCAGGCCTTGCTTGTTGCCGGCAACAAAAATTTGCTGCTCAATTCTGCGGGCATCCATAACACGGTAGTTGTTGGTGCTGAAAATGCGCTTACCCTGCGCCTCCCTATACCAGCCCCCGCTTTTGAGAATGTTTACACCAATGTTGCTGCCTAGCAGTACCGTAGTGGAGTCTATGGGCAGAATGGTACTTACTTCGCTGTCCGGAAGGCCTGCCACAATGTCTACAGTGGCAAATCCCATGTTATTGACCATGGCAACACCACGCATGCTGGTAAACCAAAGATTATTCTCACTATCTTCCAGAATAGCGGTAGGAACAGAAGAAGAAAAGGCGCCGGCCAGCCTGAAGGGAAGGATGGTTTGATTACCGGTGTTGTACAGCATCAGGGAGTTGTTGTGCTGAAAAATTACCAGACCTGAATTGGTGGCAATAATGTTGTAAAAGCTGGTGGGCTGATAAGTGGTTTTCTCCTGGTACAGGTTTTGCGCCAGGAATCTGAAGCCACTGCTATTCCACTCTCCAAGCCAGTCGTTGCCCAGCAGGTATAGTTTGCCTGCATCTGGAGAGGTGGCGGCAGATATAATTTCTTTATCTCTTAGTTGTGCAGGCCACACCAAACTAAAGTGCCTGGTAGCCGGATGAAAGCTGTACAAACCCTTTGTGGTAAGAATCAGCAGGGTTTTCTGATAATAGATCAGTTTGGTAATGTCTGTAGGGCTGATCTCTTCCGGCAGTTTATACTGCTGCCACTGCGTAGCTGCAGTATTGCCAAGCCACAAAAAATCATCTGCATGTACGGCTATTTCCAGCTCATTGCCAACTTTAATTGCTGCCGCATTGAGGCCAGTCTGTTTTACAATGCCAAAGTCTTCTGGCAGGCTTCGTAATTTTATTTGTTTCTTTTGATGGTATAAACGCAGCCCCAGGGTTCTGGCCGGGGTGTAGCTTAGCTGCAGCATGCTATCACCGGGCAGCGCCTTCAGTATGCTGCTGTAATGGAAGGGCAGGTTTTCGGAGCCTTCTATGGTGCTCCAGCGAATGCCATCAAAGGTGCTGATGCCTTTTTGGGTGCCAAACCATATTTCGCCGGAGCTACTCTGGGCAGAAGTAAAGATGTTTTTGGAAATCAGGCCATCATTTTCTTCATAGTAGCTGCGGGCATTGAATTTCTTCAGGAGCTGGTACTGGCCATAAGCGCTAAATATGCCCTGGCACAGGCATAGATAAAGTACAGACAAACATGTAAGGAGTAACCTAGGCATAAGGGCAGCAGGCACTGTTTTGATGGTTGCAGCCTGAAAATACCTTAATTTTCAGAACATTAGATGCTGAAAATGCGCTGTGCAGTCTGTATGCCTGTAATGTTTACAGGAGTATTAACCTATATGCTGATTTTATATTAAAAAGTTGTTGTGTTTAACGAATCCAGGGCTGCACTAATCTGTTTGTTCTCTCCCTTACTGATGCTGGCATTCACTGTTTGCAAGTACATTGCCTGTGTAAGATTAGCGCTTTGTTTCATCCCCTGCCACAGAATCTGTCAGGGGATGAAACAAAACACATTAACCCTCATCAGTATAAATGGCCTAACCCACGGTAAGGGCACCTTCCTTGATCTGTTCTACCACTTCCGGATCCAGCAGCGTAGTGGTATCGCCCATATTTTCAGTATCGCCAGCTGCAATTTTTCTTAGAATTCTGCGCATAATTTTGCCACTTCTGGTTTTGGGTAGTCCCGGCACAATCTGAACGGCATCGGGCCTGGCAATTTTACCAATAAGCTTGCTTACCAGCTCATCTACTTCTGCCCGTAGCTGGTCGTCTGCAGGAGCCTCTTCGGTGCAGATCACATAAGCATAAATTCCCTGTCCCTTAATGGAGTGTGGGTAACCTACCACGGCAGATTCTGCAATGGCCGGATGTTCGTTAATGGCGTTTTCAATTTCTGCCGTTCCAAAGCGGTGGCCGGATACATTGATCACATCATCTACCCGGCCAATAATGCGGTAGTTACCCTCCTCATCGCGCCTGGCACCATCGCCGGTAAAGTAATAGCCGGGGTAGGCAGAGAAGTAGGTCTGGCGGCAGCGTTCATGATCGCCGTAGGTGGTGCGTAAAATGCCGGGCCAGGGGTATTTGATGCACAAATTGCCCTCCACACCATTTCCTGTTATTTCCTTTCCGTCTGCATCTAACAGTATTGGCTGTATGCCCGGTAGCGGAAGGGTAGCAAAAGCAGGTTTAACCGGTGTAATGCCTGCCAGAGGAGAAATAAGAATGCCCCCCGTTTCGGTTTGCCACCATGTATCTACTATAGGGCAGCGGCCTTTGCCCACAAAATGGTGGTACCACTCCCAGGCTTCTTCGTTAATGGGTTCTCCCACACTGCCTAGTACCTTCAGGCTGCTGAGCTTGTGGCGCTCCACCGGACCAGGCCCTGCAGCCATCAGGGAACGTATGGCGGTAGGAGCGGTATAGAAAATGCTTACCTGGTGCTTATCTACCACCTCCCAGAAACGACCATTATCAGGCCAGGTAGGAATGCCCTCGAACATAACCGTAGTGGCGCCGGCCAGCAGTGGCCCATACACAATATAACTGTGGCCCGTTATCCAGCCAATGTCGGCTGTGCACCAGTATATATCGTCTTCGTCGTACTGAAAAACATTCCTGAAAGTGTAATCGGTATACACCATATAGCCACCACAGCTGTGCACCACGCCTTTGGGTTTGCCGGTAGAGCCACTGGTGTACAGGATAAACAGCATGTCTTCGCTGTCCATCACCTCCACATCGCACCTGGTTTCTGCTTTTCGCAGCTCGCTGTCCAGCCAGGAATCGCGGCCGTTTTTCATCTGAACTTCATTGCCCAGTCTTTTTGCAACCAGTACCTTTTTAACAGAAGGGCACTCCTGCAGTGCTTCGTCGATAAGGGGTTTGATGGGAATTTCTTTATTGCCCCGGTACATGCCATCGGCAGTAATTACCAGCTTACAGGTTGCATCGTTAATACGGTCGGCAACTGCCCTGCTGGAGAAGCCTGCAAACACCACTGAGTGTACAGCACCAATCCTGGCACAGGCCAGTAAGGCAACTGCCAGCTCGGGGATCATGGGCAGGTAAATACAAACCCGGTCGCCTTTTTGCAGGCCGTTGTTGCGCAGTACATTGGCAAAGCGGCAAACCTTCTGGTGCAGCTCCCGGTAGCTGATGTGCTGCGATGGCTCATCTGGGTTGTTAGGTTCCCATATAATGGCAGTTTTGTCGCCGCGTGTTTGCAGGTGGCGGTCCAGGCAGTTTTCTGTAATATTAAGCTGGCCGCCCACAAACCACTGGATGCTTGGCTCATCAAAATTCCATTCCAGCACCTTATCCCATGGTTTGCGCCAGGTAAAGTTTTTGGCCAGATCGGCCCAGAACTGCTCGGGCTGCTCAACGCTTTTTTTATAAGCAGCTTCATATTCCTGAAAGGATCGGATTCGGGTGTGCATAATGTATAAGGTTATGGTTTAATTTTTTATTGAGGTAGAAATTCCTGTATTCGTTTTACAAGTTCCTTAGTGGAGAAAGGTTTGCTCAGGTACAGGTCTGCACCGGCAGCATAGCCCTTTTCAATATCGGTTTCCTTGCTGTTAGCTGATAGAAAGATCACCCGTATCTGCTCCAGATCGGGGTTGCTCTTGATCTGCTGACAGACTTCGTAACCGTCTACCTGTGGCATCATTACATCGAGCACCAGCACATTTGGGTGCTGCTCATGCACCAACTGGAGCGCCTCGGCGCCATCGCGGGCAATAAAAACCTCGTAGCCGCTCTTTCGCATTAAGAACTCAAGAGACATCAGGATGTTGGGTTCATCATCCACCACCACTACTTTAGCTTTGGGTTGTGTAGGTATTGGGCACATGGTTTCCGCTGATAATTGGATGATTAAGCAGCATCAGAAATAAGAGGAAAAGCCCCAGTAAACGGTGATGCTTCTTTTTTTCTTTGCCGGCCATGGTGGTTAACTACATAAATTTCGGAACCAGGTATTGAAATTGACAGCTGCAGCAAGGAACTGCAGCTGCATTTTTTTATGAATATTAGTGATGCGTGGCGTCACCGGCACCTCTTGGGTAACGGATGTTTTCTACCAGCTCCTGCACATGGGCAGGGGGTGGTGGTGTCAGGCTCATTACTATGAAGGAAACTGCAAAATTGATCAGCATGCCCAGGGTACCAATGCCCTCTGGCGAAATGCCAAACCACCAGTTTGCCGGTGCCACTGCTTCGGGACTTAGGCCAAAGAGTACTTCACCAAATTTGAAGTAAGTGATGTAAGCAAGGGTGAACAGCAAGCCCGATATCATGCCGCAAATAGCACCCTGCTTGTTCATGCGTTTGCTGAAGATGCCCAGGATAATGGCAGGGAAAAAGCTGGACGCCGCCAGACCAAAGGCAAAGGCTACCACTTCGGCCACAAAACCGGGCGGGTTAATGCCAAAGTAGCCGGCAATGAGTACGGCAACAGCTGCTGAACCACGCGCAGCCCAAAGCTCACCCTGCTCGCTGATGTTGGGGTTCACCATTTTCTTGATAAAGTCGTGGCTTACGGAGGCTGAAATAACTAGGAGCAGGCCCGCCGCTGTAGAGAGGGCTGCTGCCAGGCCACCTGCTGCTACCAGGGCAATTACCCAGCTTGGCAGGTTGGCAATTTCAGGGTTTGCCAGTACCATAATATCTTTATCAATGATAAGCTCATTGACTGACGCATCTTTAACATACTTGATGTGTCCGTCGCCATTCTTGTCTTCAAACTGAATGAGCCCTGTAGATTCCCACTTGCTGAACCATTCGGGCACACTGGCATACTCGGCATCGCGTACTGTTTCTATAAGATTGGTACGGGCAAAAGCAGCAATAGCAGGAGCAGTGGTGTACAAAATGGCAATAAAGACCAGGGCGTATCCTGCAGAAATACGTGCATCTTTTACCCTGGCTACGGTAAAGAAACGTACAATTACGTGCGGTAATCCTGCTGTGCCCACCATCAGGGCTGCTGTTATAAAAAACACATCGATCATCGTCTTGGAGCCGCTGGTGTAAGCTGCAAAGCCAAGTTCCTGGTGCAGGTTATCCAGCTTATCGAGCAGGTAGGTGCCATCTTCCAGGGTACTGCCAAATCCCAGCTGGGGTATTGGGTTGTCTGTCATCATAATAGAGATAAAAATGGCAGGCACCATAAATGCAAAGATCAATACGCAATACTGGGCCACCTGTGTGTAGGTGATGCCCTTCATACCGCCCAGGGTGGCGTAAAAGAAAACGATGAGCATGCCTATGGCAACGCCCCATTCTACAGATACCTCCAGGAAGCGGGAGAATACAACCCCTACGCCGCGCATTTGTCCGGCTACATAGGTAAAGCTTACAAAAAGGGCACAGACTACCGCTACCTGGCGGGCGGTTTGTGAGTAATAGCGATCGCCTACAAAATCAGGAACGGTAAACTTACCGAACTTGCGCAGGTATGGAGCCAGGAGCAGTGCCAGCAGTACATAGCCGCCCGTCCAGCCCATGAGGTATACCGCACCATCGTAGCCCATAAAAGAGATAAGCCCGGCCATGGAAATAAAAGAGGCGGCAGACATCCAATCCGCAGCAGTGGCCATGCCATTGGCCAGGGGCGACACGCCGCCACCGGCTACATAAAATTCTTTGGTAGATCCTGCACGAGACCAGATTGCAATGCCTATGTAAAGGGCAAAGGTAAATCCTACAATAATGTAGGTCCAGGTTTGAACGTCCATGTACTTAGCGGTTTACTTTGGTAGGATTAGGTTTTTGACTGCTGAGGCGATTGCCTGATGATTTTTTTGGAAGTTCTTCCTCGTCTACATCATACTCCTTGTCCAGCTTGTTCATCAGGTTTACATACACAAAAATGATGATCACAAAAACGTAAATAGCACCCTGTTGGGCAAACCAGAAGCCCAGTTTAAAACCACCCATGCGAATGTTGTTCAGCTCGTCGGCAAACAGGATGCCTGCTCCGTAAGAAACAAGGAACCATACTGCCAGCAGTGCGAGAACGTACCGTATGTTTTTACGCCAGTAGCCCTCCAGATCGCGTTTTTGCATAATGTAGATTTGATATAGTGTCGGTAAAAATATGTGCGTCTTTTGTATTCGTTCAGCGGGGTATTCTGCCGCTACAGATCTGCATGTGCCAGGGCAGTGTCTGTAGCTAAACAGCTACTTTACATTACCAGCAGCCATAATAAAAAAGTACAGCAGTTAAGCTTTACTGGTTTCAGACTACTATTTTCCCCATTTAATTTCTGAAAACGTTTGTGGGATGGACTGTTAACTGGTATAGTTCTGCTAATAGTATAGTTACTGCGCTCTGAACCGCTCCCAGCGGATCACCATATACTTATCGCCCAGCTCGGTCACCAGCATGCCCATGCCTTTCAGCTGGCGGTTGTCTTTCATGAAATTCAGCAGCTCCTGGTGATTCATCACGCGGTAGGTGGGGCGGTACTCCAGCTGTTCTGGCGCTTTGATACCCCATTTCTTTACCCAGTTCATGACTGTAACATGGCTCACACCCAGCAGGCGTTCAATTTCGCGGTAGCCTACACCTTCTATGTGCAGCTGCAGGGCTTTGATCACGTAGTAGCTGTCAATCTGTTTTCCTGCCTTTTCTACAGTAAAATGATAGTTGCACTGCTTGCATCGATAGCGCTGCCGGTTTTTTACAATGCCGCTTTTGGCAGTTTTGTCATGCTGACATTTTGGACAGGAAGGTGCACTCATGGCTGAAGAAATGGTTGCTATACCAACTTAGCAAACATATACTAATTTAGCAATTGTGCTCCAAATAATATTCTGGTTTGATGGCATGATGCCTGCGGCTTATTCTGATAAACAGGGGTTAAGCAGCAGCTTTATTCCAGAATACAGGAGTAGGAGATGTGGTAGCTAACTGCCGCTGGCGTAAGCGTTAAGCTGGATTGTTTGAATATTTACAAAGTATTTCTTTTAGTGTTTGGAGAAAGTGTGGCGCCAATTTTGTTACTTATGTGAACTACACGAAGATTTATTGCATGGATTACAAAGACTACTATAAGATATTAGGAGTAAGCAAAACAACTTCACAGGATGAGATCAAAAAGGCCTATCGGAAGCTGGCTGTAAAGTACCATCCTGATAAGAATAAGGGAGATAAAGCTGCTGAAGAAAAGTTTAAGGAGATTAGTGAGGCCAACAATGTGCTTAGTGATCCTGAAAAGCGCAGGCAGTATGATGAGCTAGGCTCTAACTGGAACCGCTATCAGCAAACGGGTGGTGCCGGGGGCTTTAACTGGTCGGAGTATGCACGCCAGCAACAGGGCGGGCGCACCTACCAGGCCTACGACTTTGGCGATGCTTTTGGCGGTAGTAGCAAAGGTGGCAGCAGGGGAGGATTCTCTGATTTCTTCCAGAACTTTTTTGGCGGTGGTTTCGAAGGTGCTGGCAGCAGGCAGGCTTCCGGTTTCAAGGGGCAGGACCTGCAAAGTGAAATGGGCATTAGCCTGCAGGATGCCTACGAGGGTACTACCCACATCATGAGTGTGCATGGTGTGCAGATGCGTATTAAGCTAAAGCCGGGTATAGAAGATAAGCAAACACTTAAGCTAAAGGGCAAAGGCGCTCCCGGTGTAAACGGAGGCCCGGCTGGTGATTTGTACCTGACCGTACACATAGCCCCGCATCCGCAGTTTGAGCGCAAGGGAGACGATCTGCACACAGATTTGCCGGTAGATCTGTATACTGTTCTTTTAGGTGGTAAAGTTACTGTTAATACATTGTCGGGTCCTGTAACTATGCAGTTGCCAGCGCTAACACAAAATGGTAAGGTTTTGCGTTTACGGGATAAAGGCATGCCCAGGTACAACAATCCGGGCCAGTTTGGAGATTTATATGTGCGTATTCAGGTGGAGCTGCCCAGCCAGCTCAGTAACGAGGAGAAACAGATGTTTGAAGAGCTTAGGCGTCTAAAAGAACAGAAATATGCTGGTACACATTGAAGTAGAACAATATAGTAGTCCCCATTTTGAGTCTTTTCTTCACAGTCTGCAGGAGAGTAAGCTGCTTTATTATGCAAGCGAACTGCAGAAAATATTAGATCTTTCCAGCCTGTTGGAGCTGGAGGAGGCCTTACGGCGCGCTATGGAGGTGTGCCGTAGCCAGCACCTGGAGCTGGCAGAGCATTTTAAACCCATTTACCGTTGTGAGGAAACAGGCGTAGTGAAAGACTGGAAGCTGTCGCCGCTTGCCTGGTGCCTGGTGCTGATCAACGCAAACCCCATGCACCCGGAGGTATCACGCATGCAGCTGGCCATGATCAGGAAAAGCTTTAGCGCACAGTAGCGGTACGGCAGGCATCATAAAGTACTGCCTGTAAAACAAAATAGGTTTCACCTTGGGGCAAAACCTATCTGTTATTGAATGCGCAATTTTTTAAAACACGTACCTGATCGTGAACGCGGCATCGCCATAATTACGGTTGCCCCAGCCCAGCAGATCTACGGATGGTTTCAGGTCAATACCTGCAGTAAAGGGCGCATCGCTGAAGTGGTATTCAAAACCTATCAGTGCGTCTATGCCGGCAGTAACTTTGCTACCGTCGCAATTGTACATTACGCCATTGTATACGTAGCGGTCGTCGTTGCAGTCTTTGCTGTTCCAGGGGCGTTTGGTTTCATAAGCTCCATGGGCACCTACGCCCCACATCCAGTAAAAGCCTTCGCTGCCAATAGCCTGCTGCTTTTCAAACAAACCCGTAACACGGGCGCCACGATAGCGCCAGCTGGTGCTTAGAATACCTTCAAGTGCAGTATTGCTGGTAACCAGGTGCTTTACAGTTAAGCCACCTTCATTGGCACCTAAACGCAGGCCAAAGGCAGTTATATACGATACACCACCTCTAACAGAGAAAGCCTTGTTGGGTACATTATGTCTCTTTTTGGGTGGCAGGCTGCTGATGTCGCATGCTTCTGTGTTTTCTTCAGAAACAGATGCCAGGGCAGTATTTTCAGCCTGACTGTCCGAGCAGCTGTTCTCCCACTGATCATTTGTGTAGCTGTTAGCAGCTGTGGCGCTGGCAGCCTCAAATGCTCCATTCAGCCTTATGTTAGTATTTGCAATATCTTGACCGGACTGAGCAAAAAGAACAGTGCTAAACGCCAGGGCGGAAAGAGTTAGCGTAAGCTTTTTCATGAGCATAATCAAAGGTTTGATAATATAGGTTGTAGTTGTGCATCAACATTCCCGCTCATTGCTATGCACACATGTAATTGGGCAATAACAGGGGATCGGGGCTTGTTGAGATCTCTTTAGTTTATCCAAGATGGCTTAACGGTGTCGCTAATAGTTACTATCTCTGATAAGGAGAATTACTGATAGGCGACCTTACAAAATTTCAATTATTGTAGTTGTATTACTTTTCTCAATAGGCCATTCTCTTACATAGATTATGTTTGTGCCGTAAGAGACAGATGCTGATGGAAGAATTGTATTCTGGGTGTACAATCAGGGGGTAAACGTGTTATGTTCTTCTCTGCTCAAAGCAATAAAGTGCAATAAACTGCAGTCATTAGCTTCTTTCGCTACTTTTGCCTCCCGCAGTAGTGTACTTATCATACATAGGTTAAAGTAAAGCTTTAAGTAAAAAAGGGTTTGCCCTTGTGGAGACAAACCCTTTATAATGGTCAAAAGCTGGTTTTAGAAAACATAGCGAGCGGTAAAGGCACCATCGCCATAGTGGCGGCCCCAACCCAGGATGTCGATAGAAGGTTTAAAGTCTAAGCCCAGGGTGAAGGGAGCCTGTGGAAATTTGTATTCCAGGCCTATGATACCATCGATGCCGAGTGTTGCTCTTGTACCTCTGCTCTCACAAGGATACCACACTCCTTTACGCCACTCGCCGCCATCTTTGCAGTCGCCGTAGTTCCAGTAACGGTCATTGTACAGACCCAGGTGACCGCCAACGCCCCAGAACCAGTAAAAGCCGTTGCCGCCTAAAGGCTTCTGTACTTCATAAAGTGCAGTAAAGCGGGTGCCGCGGTGGTACCAGCCACTGCTGATGATGCCTTCAATGGCAGCAGTGCTTTTAAAGAAGTGCTTAATGGTTAAGCCGCTTTCCCAGTTGCCTAAACGTACACCGATACCAGTGGTATAATCGGTGCTACCGCCATTGGAGCTTTTGCTCTTTGAGGAAGAGTTGTTGTTGCTGCTATGGTTGTTGTTTCCGCTATTATTATTGTTGTTGTTGCTATTGCTGCTATTGTTGTTGCGGTTAGGGTTGTTTTCGTCAGTCAGGTATTTAGAAGCCACATAACCGGTTTTCCCATCGTATTTTACTTTGGTCCACTCGCTGTTGCTGCTGTCTACCACGGTTACTTTCGCATTGGGCGGAATGGAGGCAAGAACACTTGCGCTTGTGTTTGGTTCGCTTCTAAGATTTAAGCCATTGCCGGAGCCATTGCGAAGGGTCTGTGCAAACAGTACAGTGCTGAATGCTAGGAGCATGAATGTGAGTAAGAGTTGCTTCATTGTATTAATCAGAGGTTAGGTATTAGGGGTTTTTGTGATTTTAATATTTTTTTAATAAGTGGTTTTAACATCTGCTGCGCCGGTTCCTGTAAAGCTATTTTTATTAAAATTTGAGATAATAGCTTTCTTTTATTGCTATCGGCCTGGATGCTATTGAAATACGATGCAAGATATCCCTAAAGGCAGCTCTTATTTTTTACATAAATCTCCAAACTCTTACACGCCTCATTTTTGTAATAAATAAAGAAGTGTTAGGGTGCTGTTTTGTACTTTAGGTGTAATGTAATGATACATATGCCTTAGGTGGCGCAGGTATTGGCTTAAAACAAAAGAAGCCCGACCAGATGGCCGGGCTTCTTCACATGTTTAACACCTATTATTTCATTAATCTGATTACTTTTTGTTGTCCTTTAGCCTCTACTTTCAACAGGTAGATGCCTGCAGACCACAGATCGAAGTTCTCTTCCAGTTCCACGCGCATGGCAGGACCGCTGGTCTGAACCTTTTTCTGAGTCATCACGCGTCCATCCAGGGTGTAGATGGTCAGTGCCACCTGCTGCTCTTCCATTTCAGGAAGCTCCACAAACAGCTGCTGTTTCAGCGGGTTCGGATAAGCAGTGATGCTTGCAAAGTCAGGACCGGTTACTGCCTGCTCTTCTACAACGCGGCTGGTTGAAGCAGTGCCAGTAGTGCCTTTGGTTGTATTTGTCTTAGGCTTATGGATTACAATGGAACCGCCTCCAATTATTGTTCCTGAAGTTTCAGTTAAAGATTCAAGATTATCACTTGCTCCTGATTGGTTGTCATATACAATTGTATTAGTACTCTTGTTCCAGATCTTAATCCTAAATAGATCAGAAGTTTTAGGAGTATTTAAATCTCCATCTGATGCAGTCAGCATAAACCCATAGTCTCCAGAGCCATTGATAGTACCCGAACCTTTGTATTGTGCTTTTGTTCCAGGAACATTCAACCACTCATAAACTGTGCTCTTAAAGTTTAAGTTGCCGGCATGAAACTGGAATTCTGTGTTGCCTGAAGGTAACTTAGCTCCCTTCTCATATTTAGAAACAAACCCAAAGTTTGCCCTGCCTGAAGCCTTCATGAATTCATATGGGCCTACAGGGGAGATTATCCAGCCACCACCAGTTACAAAACCTGCATTTGGATCAAAGAATACTGCATATGCAGGTTCAGTAGTGAATACACTTCCTACTCCATCGCGATAGGTAAGAGTAACAGTATGAACTGCAAAGGCACTGCTTGTGAGCTTAAGTTCAGTTGAAGTTTTAGAAACTTCACTCGCAGTACCAAAGCTCCATACAGGATCGATAACATCTCCAACAAAGGTTGCTGTGATTGTTGAATTAGTATTAATCTCAACTGGACCTGAACCTGTAAGAGTAACTGATGCAGCATTGTATATAGTTAGACTGTTGCCTACGTAGGCCAATGTATAATTGCTGCTAAGTGCAAGCGTTCCTTGATTGATAGCATAGGTGCCTTTGAGTTCTCCAGCATCTCTAGTTAAGTTGCCAGAGAAGTCATCAGTGCCGACCAAATTACCAACTGTAACTTTATAAGTAAAATTAGGATCAGGAGTTCCTGCAATTTTTTTCTGAGCATCAGCAGTTACAGTGATCGCCTTAGGAGTGATGGCGAAAGTAGCAGAACCAGACAGGCTTAAGCTGTAGTTAGTACCAGCAGACAGATTACCTAAAGTATAAGCATAAGGACCATCGGCTACA
>JAESGL010000400.1_pt1 | contig 22674 bp, 28 predicted proteins | sample 9269711 | NCBI WGS metagenome assembly JAESGL01 (sample SAMN14515918, study PRJNA621676) | algae metagenome | isolation source: Kastovskya adunca ATA6-11-RM4 and co-occurring heterotrophs from soil and... | place: Chile: Atacama Desert | collected 2011-06-27
TCCGTTGCTCTCGTGGCGCAAACCCTGATGGTGGTGTCGCTGCCCCGCGGTGGCGCCCACGGAAGCCCTGCATCGGTGCGCTCCGATATCAGAACCGCCACCGTGTCGGTGTTCGCGCAAACAAAAGTATTCGCGCAAATTCCTGCACGCTAGCGCCTGCGGGCTGCCCTGCTAGACTCACCTTATCAGCCACCCCCGGGGGGCGGTCGTAACTCCGGGACCTTTCGAGCGGACACCGGTGCTGGCCTGCAATTTTCACAACCGCGAATTTTGCAAGGGGGGTCCAGCGGAGCGGCAAGAGGGCAGACGCCCGGAACTGCGGGCTTCAGCCCCCTCAGGAGGCGAGATGAACGCGCGAGATCAGTCGACCAACTCCGAAGACGAACGGGCGCTCCAGGTGGAGTACCGCCCCCTCGACCGGCTGATCCCCTACGCCAGGAACGCCAGGACCCATTCCGACCGGCAGGTGGCCGAGATCGCCGCCTCGATCCTCGAGTTCGGCTGGACCAACCCGATCCTCGTCGACGGCGACAATGGCGTGGTGGCCGGTCACGGCCGGCTCCTGGCAGCACGGAAGCTCGAGCTGAACATGGTGCCGGTGATCGAGCTCAAGAACATGAGCGAGGCGCAGAAGCGCGCCTACATCCTCGCCGACAACCGGCTCGCCCTCAATGCGGGCTGGGACGATGCGATGCTGGCGGCGGAGGTGGCCGATCTCAGCTCCCTCGGGTTCGACCTCGGCCTTGCAGGCTTCGAGGCATACGAGGTCGAGAAGCTGCTCGACATGCACCAGGACGGTGATGCTCCCTCGTTCCCGGACGAGGCGCCCTCCCCTCCGGCGGATCCCGTGACGCGGCCGGGTGACCTCTGGTGCCTCGGCGACCACCGCCTTCTCTGCGGCGATGCCACGCGGCCCGAGCACCTGGCGCGGGTGCTGGAGGGCCGGCTGGCGGACATGGTCTTCTCCGATCCTCCTTACAACGTCGCCTACGAGGGCAAGGGCCACAGGCGGATCGCCAACGACGCGCTGGGAGCAGAGTTCGCAGCGTTCCTGCGGGGGGCCTGCGAAGGGATGCTGCAGGTCACGAAGGGCGCGATTTACATCTGCATGAGTTCCTCCGAGATCGGCACGCTGAAGCAGGCCTTCGAGGGAGCCGGCGGCCACTGGTCGACCTTCATCATCTGGTCGAAAACCAGCTTCACGCTCGGCCGCTCCGACTACCAGCGGCAGTACGAGCCGATCCTCTATGGCTGGGCGAAAGGCTCCGACCACTACTGGTGCGGCGCAAGGGACCAGGGCGACGTCTGGCAGTACGCCAAGCCGGTGCGCAACGACCTCCACCCGACGATGAAGCCGGTGGCGCTGGTGGAGCGGGCGATCCGCAACTCGTCCAAGTCCCGGGACACGGTGCTCGATCCCTTCGCCGGATCGGGCAGCACGCTGATGGCAGCGGAGGCGACGGGGCGGCGGGCGGCGCTGGTCGAGCTCGATCCGGCCTACTGCGACGTGATCGTCAGGCGCTGGCAGGAGCAGACCGGCGGCATGGCGGTGAGCGAGGACGGGGTGCCGTTCGACGCTGCAGCCGCGGAGCAACCCGAGACGGTGCCGCAGATGACGGAGGCGGCGGAATGACGGTGCGAGCGGTACAGACGCGAGCAGCACAGACGCGATCGGCATCGCTGCTGGAGGCGACCGCCAATATCTGCGTCGGCTATATCCTGGCGCTCATCACCCAGCGCGTTGCCTACCCGCTGTTCGGGATCGAGACGACGCTCGCCACCGATAGTGCGATCGCGGCCCTGTTCACGCTCGTTTCCCTCGCCCGCTCATATCTGCTGCGCCGCCTCTTCGAGCGGCTCGGCACCGGCTGAAGAGAGACCACGATGCGCGGCAGGAAGCCCAAGCCCACCCACCTGAAGGTGATCGCCGGCAATCCGGGCAAGCGGCCGCTCAACCGGCACGAGCCGAAGCCCGGCCTGGAGGTGCCGACCTGCCCCTCCCATCTCTGCCCTGCCGCGAAGGCGGAGTGGAAGCGGCTCGCCCGCCAGCTCCTCGACCTCGGCGTCGTCTCCACGCTCGATCGCGCCGTGATGGCCGCCTACTGCCAGGCCTATGGCCGCTGGGTGGAGGCGGAGCGGCGGCAGAAGGACGCGCCGCTGGTGATCCGGCTGCCCTCCGGCGTCATCCAGCAGAGCCCCTTCGTGTCGATCGCCAACAAGCAGCTGGAGCTCATGCACAAGTTCCTCGCAGAACTCGGCCTCTCGCCCTCCTCGCGCAGCCGCGTCTCCGCACACCCTGGCGCGCTCGGCCACGAGACGGAGGACGCGAGGGCGTGGCGGGAATACCGGGAGACGTATGGATGAGCGGCCGCGTCCGGATCCTCCTCTCGGCTCTCTGCACGCTGGCTGCCGCGGCATTCGTTCTCGCCATCACCACCACGCCGCTGTGGCTGGCTGCGGAACCACCGGTCGCGGCGATGGTGGGAGTGCGATGACATGCGCGGCAGAAAGCCGAAGCCCACCCACCTGAAGCTGCTCGAGGGCAACCCCGGCCGCCGTCCTCTCAACCGGGACGAGCCGAAGCCTCATCTGTGCATACCGACCTGTCCGGCGCATCTGTCGCCGACGGCGAAGGCGGAGTGGAAGAGGCTCGCCCGGCAGCTCCACGACATCGGCATCCTGACGGCGCTGGACCGGGGTGCCCTCGCCGCCTACTGCCAGGCCTATGGCCGGTGGGCGGAGGCGGAGAAGAACCTCAAGCAGACGCCGGCGCTGCTGAAGACGCCTGCAGGCTACGTCCAGCCGAACCCGTGGCTCGCCATCGCCAACAAGAACCTCGAGCTGATGCAGAAGTTCATGGGCGAACTCGGCCTCTCGCCCTCCTCCCGCAGCCGCGTCACCACCAGCCCGTCACTCCGCCCGAAGCCGTGGGAGTTCGGGGGCGGCTACGACGATGAGGACGAGTTCGTGGTGTGAGGCGGCAGGCGGCCCAGCCAGTGCCAGTCTAAGCGCGGATGGCAACACATTCAGCTACAAGGACGACGCGGGCGCTGCGCCGGCCGAGCGATGGGACGACGCATGTCTACGGTGCGTACTTTCGGCTAACCCCCTGGTGCGATACGGCCGGGGCAAGCGCCGCCATCCGCTGAGGATGAGGCGTCAATCCAGGCTGATGCTCTCCGGCGTGAATGTCATGGGAACCTTCGCGCCCGTGACGGCACCCGCCAGGGTGCGGGACTGCCCGATTCCGCTCTTCAGCCAGCACTCCTTGCGCGTGTTGAGGAAGGTGAACGCCGCGCACTGACGCTCGTTGACGCACGCGATGCGGCAGGCGAAGGACGTTGTCGCACCGGGGTGCGGACGGCGGGACAAGTCGAAGCCGGGCACGTCAAGGTTCTTGTACAGGTGCGTCAGCGGGTCGATCACCCCGAAATGCATCGTCTGCGGCTCGGGGTCTGATCGAGTCAGGAGGACGCCGGACACCGCCGCCGAGTTGCCATCGTACTGCCCCTGGTCACGCTTCAGGAAGCAGTTCGGCCCCCTCCCCGGCCGGGTCTTCACATTGAAGGTGAAGGCCCTGCACACGCCGTCGGACAGACACTCAACCGCGCAGCTCGCAGCATCTGCAACTTCGAGCGCCCTGATGTCACTCCCCAGGAAATCCAGCCCTGTGTAGAGGGCAACACGGTTCGGGCGCGAGGGCTTCACTTCAGGAGCGGCGTCGGTCACGTCCGGGAGTGGCGCGGGCGATCTCGTACTCGGCGCGTAGCTCCGAGATGGCGCCATTGGCTCGGCACCCGCCATTTTGTCAGCCTGTTCCGTCGTCACTCGATACTGCCGCATCTCGGCTGCGGTCAGGTACCGCATGTCGGACCTGTCGACGGAAAGGGCGAGCTGCAGGAGTGCAGGATCCACGCCCATCTCGATCATGTAGGTCATGATCTCCCCCGTGATCTGCTGGATCTCCGAGACCGCCTCTTCCGCCGCCCAGCGCTCAGATCCAGAGAAAGACGACCGGTGAACGCCGATGGCCCCAGGCTCCGCAAAGCGCGTGCTCCCTCCGAGGAATGCGAGCGTGCAGGCCGAGGCGCATTCGAGCGCCCGCAATTGCATCGTCGACAAGTCGAGGCGGCGGATTGTCCGACCGAAGCGCATGGCAGCGTCGACGTTGCCGCCCCCGGAATCGAAGGTGACGGCAGACGGACGAAAGGCCGCGACCTCCTCGAGTAACGACCGCTCATCATCATCGAACTCGAAATCGCCCTGGATGACCAGGAGGCGAAACTCGTCGTCGTTGGTAACGCGCTCGAAGGTGATGGCTGCCAACGCCGGGAGCGCGCCGATCCATAGGCTGAGCGCCAGCGTCACCGGCCAGACTATTCGATGCATTCTCTATCCCCGCCTCCAAGGCCTCGATCAGAAGTGCACGGATGTTCTGCGTTGTGGAGTCCGGACGTGGCTCGCAGGCATGCTCTCGGTGCAGCTATGATCTATCGGCTCTGCGGCACTTCGATTCGTCGTCGTTCGAGATAAATGCCTTCGTCAAAATGTACTGGATCACGATGTTCCCATGTCTCGGCAGGAAGTCCTCCACCAATCCTCTCTTTGGGACGATGAGCCATGTGCTTTTTGCGGTCGCCCTGCTCCTCACACCGGTGGCATATGCAGAGCCGCTGATCGGGCGAGCCTCGGTGGTGGACGCTGACACGCTCGACCTCGCTGGCGAGCGTGTCCGGCTGAACGGCATAGATGCTCCCGAGACCGCGCAGCTCTGTCGCGACGCCGCCGACGCGGAGTATCGTTGCGGACAGCAGGCATCGATTGCTCTGGACGATTGGCTGGCGAAGTCGCGGCCGACGAGGTGCGAGTTCATCGAGCGAGACCGCTACGACCGGTTCGTGGGCCGGTGCTTCAGAGCGGACGGAGCGGAGCTACAGGAATGGCTCGTACGCCAGGGTCACGCGGTGGACTGGCCTCAGTACAGCGGCGGGGCATACGCAGCCGCACAAGCCGACGCGAAAAGAAACGAGCGCGGCATCTGGGCCGGCGAGTTCACGCTCCCCTGGGAGTGGCGCCGCGGGAAGCGCATGGGCGCGGAATCATCTCCGCTGGCCGAACGAGAAGCAGCCCCCTCGCCGGACTGCCGGATCAAGGGCAACATCAGCCGCAACGGGCAGATCTTCCACGTGCCCGGCCAAGAGCATTACGAGCGGACGCAGATCGACGAGAGCGCCGGCGAGCGGTGGTTCTGCACCCCGGAGGAAGCCAAGGCCGCTGGATGGCGAGCAGCACAACGATGAAGCAGTCGATCACCATCTCGTCCCTCGGCGACCTCGCCGATCGCGGCATGGGCCTCACCTGGGCCTGCGACGATTGCTATCGCGGCCTCGACCTCACCCTCGCCCGCGCAATCAAGATCTGGGGCACGCGGCAGCGGTATGTCCGCTGGCGGGCGCCGGTGAAATGCGCCGGCTGCGGCAGCAAGAACGTCAGCATGCGGGTGCAGGCGGATGTCTCGATCAGACAGGCCACGGGGACGCCGTTCGTACAGCCATGCTCCGCCGGCTGATCGCCCGTCTCTTCCGCCGCCCGCCAGAGATCCGGCGAGAGGCGACCGTGCTCGTCGCGCTGCACGGGCCGCAGGGCGCTTATCTCGAAGCGCGGGATCGGCGCAGGGCAGCGCAGAAGGATGCGCGCTGGCACGAGGACGCGGAGCTGCAGCGGGCCGGCCGCTATTGGAACAGCGTCATGCGGGAGATCGAGCGGCAGACCGCTTATGCGCACCAGCCGGACACGGCGACGCGGTATCTGAAGCGGTAGGGAAAAATCCAGATCTGCGGCCGGAAGTATGGTTGCGCTACAGGCAGCATCTTAGGCCTGCGCCAGCGCCCCCGCCAGGATAGCTCGTATTTGCAGCAACCGGGAGAGCCGGCGCGCTTCTGCTGCTTCCCAGCCAAGGCCCCAGCGGTCGCAGTCGCAGGCATGCTGCCAGAGTGACGCAGCGTTCGTCTCCAGTTCGAAAACCGAAGCTTCGCCGTCGAGATCGGCTGGCCGGAACGGGTCAGAGAGATGCGCGTCGAGCATGCCTGGAGGCTACAACAGCACTGGGCACGTCGCGACTCCGTTCCGGCCGAAAACGGGGGAAAACCGCCGCTGTGCGGCTTAGCTGCACCAGCTGGTGCGTAGTTGCCTAAGAGCGCGCGTTAACTCTTCCTTAAGATTCCAAGAACTTGCGATGAAGTTTCACGTATAGATCTGCGATCGACCCACTCCGGTCATCTCAAGCGGGGAGCTTTTTAATGTCGGACGCGCTTCATGCCGTAACGGATCCGGAAATGGCCGAGTACCTCAGCAACGAATTGAATCAAACTTTCACGAACGAGGTCAAGCGGGAGGTCAAGGCAGTGTCTGTATCGGTACCCTCTTCATCCTCTGAGCAAGCCAGTACTTCGCCAAAGGCGGAAGACGAGGTCGCGCGCTGGCCGCGCCGGATCAATGGTGGCTTCCAGGGCCTCAGGGACGATCTCGATCAGCATTCCCGCAGCTGGCGCAACGCTGCCCGCCTGCTGGAGCAGCTCCGCCCCCAGATGGAGGCAGCGGAGGCAGAGCGTGACCGGCTGCAGGCGGCGCTCGACAGGATAGTTCCCGAGGTCGACGAAAGCCACAAAAGCCTTTCGTCGATTATCGAGAGGGCAAAGGCCGGCGACATCTCCGGCGATCTCGGCGCCAGGTTCACTCGGTCGCTGACGAAGCTGGACGAGCTGGAAAGCATCGCCGAAGCGCTGACCGCAAATCATCTGGCCCTGCGGTCGATATGGGAGCAGTACGCTCGTACCGTCCTGCAGGCACAGCGATTGCGAGAGACATTTCGCGGCAGCTGAACCAATCGTCCACTAAGGCGGGGTTCAGCTCGACCTCATGCGCAATCCCGGAGGCACCGGTGAGCTCCGATGCCGAAGCATCGGAGCTCTGTGGTTCGTCCAATATTGCGCAACATCAAACGGAGCCACGCGGTGATCCTGCGCTTTTATCGCGAAGCAGTCTACGAAGTGACTCCGACCGGTTCGCCTCGAGCGCTTTGAAATGCAGCCACGCAAGTCCTGCTGGGGACGCGATCCAGAACAAGGTGTCCGATGATCCTGAAACCGCTATCCGTCAGCCTTGTGCGCCTTCTTATCGCGCTCAGCCTGTTGACCCTGACAGTCGCCAGCAGTGCACAGGCCGCCACCTACTCAGATCTCACGCGCCAAGGCTACAGGATCGGGCCTCTCACCCAGAGCCGGGGCGGCGCACCGGGATGGATCCTGAGCGGAGGCGGCAAGCGGTACTTCTGCCGCTTGGGCGTCTCGATGGTGCTTTCCGGGGAGAACGGCATGGTGTCGATCACTTCTTCCGGGAGGCGGATCAAGGCCGACAAGGCAGCCTATGAAGCGTTTCGTGGTGGCCCCAACCCGAACCTCCCCCGGCTGGAGGATCTGGAGGCAGGACGACCGCGACCTCAGGACGTGGGCATCTGCACGATCTACTAAAGACGGATAAGGTGCTGCGGGACGGCCGTACATCAGCGAGATGCGGTGACCTGGAAGCCTGCTGGGGCAATGCTTCAATCAAGCCCGAACTTAGAGGCCACCCTGCCGAACCGAGCACATGTATATCTCTTCGATCCCCAAGGAAAGTCCTCCCCTTATGAAGCAACTGGTTTACGGGGCGCTCTCGTTCTTTATGATGACGTTGCCGCTTTACGCCGTTGATATACCCATCGGCAAGGATCCCCGCATGGCAGAATTTGATCGGGAGCACGCAAGGGGAAATTACCGGTACGCTGAAGCGATAATGAGGCGTCTGTACGAAGATTACCCAAACGATCCGACGCCGAAAATTGAGATATCAATGTTGATACTTCAGGAGACGAACGCCCCTCGTTTATGCGATGCGGTGGCTCTTCTCGAGGAATCGCTCGGGCAGGGCGAAGCCTTTTTCTCAAAGAAACTACTGGACACCATTTATGGAGGTCACTGGGCTGCGTTTGCCACGCTAGAAGGGAGCCGTATCGCCTCACTCTATCTGCGAAGGGAAATCGCGAGCAGAAGGTGGTCCTGGGAGGAGATCGGCGTGGAGCGCGGCACAGGCCTTTCCCACGAGCGGGTGCGCGCGATCGGGAGGCATCCCATCCTTTGCCGAAGGCAAGATTGATCTGAATGGAGTCGGAGCACGAATCCAGCCGGTTCGACACGATCTTTGCGGATGATGCTGCGGGGGAAGTCCGCCGGTTTTTACGGACAGCTGGCGCTCGCGTGAGCCAGAGCTGGCGACGCTGCGGATGCTTCAGCCCGAGACCGTCGCTCCCGCCTTTCAGCCGATGCCGACTTCCCCGTCCTTCCGCTCCCCGCGCGCCACGATCTGCAGCGCCTTGTCCGGCAGCGGCCTCTGAAGCGCGCACGCCTCCGACCACTCCGCCCGCATCCAGACGTCGATCTCTTCCGGCTCCGTCAGGATCATCGGAATAGCCTTCGGGTGGATCGGCGCAACGACCGCAGTCGGTGTGCAGGTGAGGAAGGCGTAGAGGTCCGCATTGACCTCTCCCTCCCTCGTCTTCCGCACGCTCGTCCAGTTCGTCCAGATCCCGGCGAACACCATCAGGGGCCGGTTCTCCTCGCGGGCGAACCACACCGGCACCTTCTTGCCCTCAGGCGTCGTCTCGTACTCCGAGAAGCTGGTGAAGGGCACGACGCAGCGGTTCGCCGCGCCCAGCCAGCGGCGCCAGTGCGGCGACCTTACGTTGCGGACATTGGTGACGCCGCTGTCGACCGTGCGGCCCTTGAGGACGAACTGCGGCGACGGCATGCCCCAGCGCATCATCGTCAACTCGCGCTCGCCGCCCTCCCCGTTCCGCACCACCGGCGCCGGGTAATCCGGGAAGACGCCGGGCAGCGGCGGCAGGTTGCCTGTCCGGTCCCGCATTGCGCGGGTGAACTCGAGGATGGCCGCCTGGCCCTTGGTAATCGAGTAGAGATTGCACATCAGCGAAACGACTCCCCCAGGCGGTATAGATTAAGGTCGCCCCCGACGGGAGGTGTTCCATGATGTTTCTTAGCGACACTATGAGGACGGCGCTGGATAAGACACAGCGTAGGATCCCAGAAGTCTGAAAAACCAGCAGCCTAAAGGAGAGTAGCGCCTCCCTTCCTCCCTCTTGTCTCACCACCTCAACACCAGGCAACCGGCACGTGCAGGAGGGCCGATTCAGAATTAATACTTCGCAGCGAGGCAACGGCTCGTGGTTAACCATCAGTAAATTCTCCTCTAGCGTTTGTTGCCCCCCTCGCCGGCACCGTGCAAAATGCTCGCTGAGGAATATGGGAGAACTCTAGTGAAGCGTTGCGTGCCCCTTGGCCTCGTTTTGAAGTCTGCGTCTCTCGTGGGCTGCCGAACAAATTATGCCTACGACAGAATAGGTCCCGGTCCGGAACTTGCCTTTGCCCAAGCGCAGTGCGAGATCATGTCCAGTGGCGCGGAGCGAGGGCTTATCGCTTTCGGTGATGCAGATTACGTTGCCGGCGCTCAACTGGGTAACGCGATAGGGAATGCTGTCCGAGTGGACCAGTTCATGAAGAACTGCATGATCCTTCAAGGATGGCAGCGGGTGCCGGTGAAGACCTCGGATCGAGGCTCCAAGCAAGCCAGTTGAACCGTTTTGTTAATGGAGTATTTTTACCGCGCACAGTCTCTGGAAGATTGATGAATTGCTGGTTGATCGTCTCTTAATCGTCAACACAACAGACGCCCCGCGTGCCGAGGACATCGGAGAACAACGGGTCCATATACGTGTAGGAGATGCTTTGCGGGGGACGCGCGTGATCAATGCCGCCTCGACGGTCGTCGAGACGGCGACGCTACTACAGCGAAGCTGACGAGGCCGAGAGGATGGTGGTGAGATCTTGCCGAACTTCTCCATCAACGATGGGGAGGCAATCGAGCGGAAACTCTTGCACAAAATTCATGCCGGACGCCTTCGCTTCGATGATGAAGGACTCGAGCTTATCCATGGCTCCGGTCGTCAAATCGTGGAGAACCACGAGCGGCCAATCGACCTCTGCACAGAGACGCATGGCTTCATCCGGCCACTCCCCGGGAATTTCCCAATCTCGCGGTACCACGTTCCACAGAACACAGGTGAAGAGCCCGCCGCGCAGTTGCGCGAGCGCCTCCCGATCAAGCAGAGCGTTGTTGATGTGACCACCGCCTCCGAACGGTCGGAACAGTCTCTTGTCGCCTGCAAGGTCGCCCAGAAGCTCCTGGGTCCGACCGATCTCGAACGCCGAGGCGCCCCGGTGCCGGCTCAGCCCAAGCGGCACGAGATGGTTGAAGGTGTGGTTGCCGATCCAGTGGCCCTCGGCCTGGGCGCGGCGGCTTAGCTCGTACCGCGCCGGGTCGCGCAACTTGTCACCGACGACGAAGAACGTCGCCTTGATCCCGTGTGTCGCCAGAATGTCCAGCACCTGGGGCGTGACCTCCGGGTCCGGGCCGTTGTCGAAACTGAGAGTGATGTTCTTCATTGGTCAGCCTTCCGGTTGGGCCGCCGCATCGCCTCGACCCTTTTTCAGGAAGCTTCGTTCCGCCGTCTGGACGAGGAGATCGAAGACGATCGCCAGCGCGAGGACGAGGAGAATCGCGGCAAAGACCTTCGGGCTGTCGAGCATCGTGCGGTATCGGGAGATCAGGAACCCGATGCCAGCGGTTGACATCAGCATCTCGGCGACAACCACACCGACGATCACGAGCGCGCCGCCGATGCGCAGCGAAGAGAGAACTGTCGGCATCGTTGCAGGCAGCAGGACGTGGACGATCTGCTGGGAGCGCGTTGCCCCCATGCTTTTTGCGGTGACGATGAGCCCCCGGTCGATGGTCTGCACCCCGGCCGCAGCGCCAAGGAGCGTCGGAAGGAAACCATACACAGCAGCGAAGACGACCTTCGACGGCTCACCTATCCCGAACCAGGCGGTGAACAGTGGATAGAGAACGACGAGAGGAATCGCGTAGGCCGACGACACGACCGGAAGCAGGAGCTTGCGGAAGCGGGCCGAAGACCCAAGGGCGATGCCACAAGCTATGCCGCCACCGCAGGCGAAGACGAGCGCCACACCCACCTCGCGAAGGGTCACCCCGAGGTGGCTAAGATACTCCGGACCCGCCGTCCAGAGCGCGACGGCCGTCGTGGTTAGGGGCGGCAAAAAGAGCGTCGGGATCAGTCCGAGGCGGGGCAGGAACTCCCAACAAACGACGAGTGCTGCAATGATCAGCCAGCGCGTCTCACGCGATGTCGGCACACGCATCTCAGGCCACCCGGATCTGTTCCCAGATCCTGTTCCGGAGTCGCGTGAACTCCGGAGTTGAGGTCATCTCGAACGTCCGGGGGCGAGGTAAATCGATGTCGATCCGGTCGACGATCCGGCCCGGTCTCGCCGACATGACGATGACGTGGTCCGAAAGATAAATCGCCTCCGTCAGGCTGTGGGTGACGAACATGACGGTCTTCTTCGTCCGCTCCCAGATGTTCAAAAGCTCGTCTCCCATGACCATGCGCGTCTGCTCGTCCAGCGCGGCGAAAGGTTCGTCCATCATCAGGACGTCCGGATCCTGGACAATTCCGCGGGCGATCGAGACGCGCTGCTTCATGCCGCCGGAAAGCTCATGCGGGTATCGTTCGGCGAATCCTCGCAGGCCGACGAGGTCGAGTGCGGCATTGGCTTTGGCGGCGCGTTCCGCCTTGCCGACCCCCTTGAGCATCAGGGGAAACTCGACGTTCTTGCCGGCGGTCAGCCACGGAAAGAGATTGGCCTCCTGAAACACCACGCCTATCCTGTCCGGATCGGGCCCAGTCACCGGAGCACCCGCGACCTCGAGCGTCCCGGAAGTGGCTTCTGAGAGTCCTACGAGCATCATCAAAAGCGAGGACTTGCCGCATCCGCTCGGCCCGACGACGGATACGAACTTACCGGCCGGGATCGCGAACGACACGTCGTCCAGCGCGCGGATCTCCTGTCCGCCGCTTCCGAATGTCCGGGTAAGGTTGCGGACCTCGACCTCGCCCCTGTGAAGCGTGTCCATCGTCAGGTCCTCCAATGGCCGATGCGGGTCTCGGTGACGCGAATGCCCTCGTTGAAGAGGATCGCGAGGACCGAGACGATCAGGATGCCCGCGAGCAGCCGGTCGAGCATGAAGCTCTGTCCCCAGAGACCGATCTGGTTGCCGATGCCCGTGCGCGACGCGTACATCTCGGCGAGCAAGATTCCGGTGAAGTTGAAGATCATTGCGAGGCGCACCGCCTCGAGAAGCACAGGCGCCATGCTGGGCGCATAGACGCTTCGGACCGTCTGAGAGAACCGGGCGCCCATGACGCGCGCGACCATCAAATGTTCGCGTTTGACCGACTCGACCGCCGCGAACGCGGTCATCATCATGATGAAGATCGCCGAGAAAACCCCGAAAGCTACCTTCTGGGCGAACCCGATGCCGAACGCGAGGATGAACATCGGAAGAAAGATCGACTTGGGGACGCTGAAAACGAAGAACACGAGCGGCTTGAGAACCTCACTGGCGTAACGGTTCTCGGCGATGAGGAGCCCAAGGATCGCGCCTAGCGGAACAGCGATGACGAACGCGGCGAGCGTCTGGACAAGCGTCGTCCAGAGGTGGTTCCGGAAAGCGGGCGTGGCGATAAGCTCACCAGCCGTCGCCAGCACCGTGCTTGCGGGAGGCAGCAGCCTCGCATCGACTAGCCCAGTGCGGGAGGCGATCTCCCAAGCGACGAACAGGGCGACGACGATCGCCGCCCTGACGTACCTGTCCACAGATGCCGGAGCCTGAGTTGAAACTTTGCTCAAGGCTGCGTCGGTACCGGGCGGAACCGGTCTTCGACGATGTCGGCCCCCGGCGCAAGGTCGGTCATGCCGCCGATGACGGCGAGATCCACGGCAGCCTGTGCCCCCGCCACGTCGAGGATCCCGTCGGCCGAAAGCTTGGCGAACTGCTCGCGATAGTCCTGCTCGGCGACGGTCCTGTCGACCTGGTTGAGTTCGACAAGAAGGTCGATCGCCTCTTCCTCATTTGCCTGGATCCAGGCGACGCCGCCGTAGAGAGCGTTCAGCGTCTTCTGGAGAACCGGGCCGTCGTTCTCGATGAACGCGTCGGATGCAGCCCACCCGGAATTGAGGTGCTCGGGAATGGCCGCGCCGTAGTCGAGGATGCTGCGGCCATCACCCGACTGGATGACCTGGAAGCTGAGCGGCGCGAAGACAACCGCGGCGTCGACATTGCCGGAGATGAGATTGGGCACGAGGCCCGCGCCGCCGAGCGGCACGCTGTTGAACGTGACGCCCTCCTCCTCAATCGTCCAGAGGGCGAGGAAGTCTGAGAGGCTGCCGGAAGCGGTAATGCCAACGTTCTTGCCCTCGAGCTGAGAGACTTCCTGCACCTCGCTGTCGGCAGGCACGATGAGGTTCCAGCCGTAGTTCGCGTTTGCCCCCAGGGCGACCATCTTGGCGTCGACGCCCTTCGTTCGACCAGTTGCGACGATCGAGGGCTGGATCGAGATGACGTCCGCGGCACCGGCAGCGAGTGCGGTGAAGGTCTCGCCGCCGCTCTGATAGACAGTAAGCTCCGCTGCCAGCCCCTCCTTCTCAAACAATCCCTGGCGAACCGCTGCCTCGGCGACCACCGTCGGCCACCAGGCCTGAGTCGCGAGACCGATGCGGACGGTCTCCTGCGCCGTAGCGGACGATGCCGCCGCGAGGCCAATGACCCCGAACGCCGCGCCCGCGCCGTAGCGGCGGGCTCTGTTGAATACTGTCGTCATTGTCATCCTCCCAGATGCGGGCGAGTTCGCCCCGTTCAATTCGTATGAAGTCGCTCCGCGATCTCGTTGCGGCTGAGTACGTCCCCGTATTTCAGGTCGATATCGATCAACGCCTGGTCGTGCGCGTTGCGGTTCCGGTCCGCCACGGCGTCGCGGCATACGATCACCCGGAAACCCAATTGGCACGCATCGACGGCGGTGGCACGTACGCAGCCGCTGGTGCTGCAACCCGCGACCACGACCGTGTCGACAGAGCGTTCCCGCAGGAGCGACTCGAGCCTAGTCCGGAAGAACGCGCTGGCGAACTCCTTGTTGACTATTGGGTCACTTTCCTCGCGATCGAGCCGTACATCCTGGATGGTGCCTGCGTTGCCCCGATAGAGGTCGGCGATCGCGTCGATCTTGGATCGCCAGTGCGAGGACGCGGCAGCGGCGTCGCTCTCGTACTCGATTGCCGTAAAGAGCACCGGCAGGTCCTTGGCGCGAAAGACCGCGATGAGTTCGTTGGTTGCGGCAATCTCGACCGCCGAATCCGAACCGAGCCGATGATCGGGGTCGGTGAAGGCGTTGGTGAAGTCGACCACGACGAGCGCGGACTTCTGGCCGAAGCCAAACCGTCCAGCGAACCCCTTTCGCTCCAGATCCTTGGGCGCCGATGCAAGCGACATCTGGTTCCTCCCGAAACTTCAGTCGAAACGAGCATAGGAGCGGGTTGACCAGCCGCACAATATCCTCAATTGAGAAATGATCGTTTCTTTGAAGGCAATAATTGTGACCGACCGGGACCGCTTTCCCCTTGACGAGACCTCGATCTCAAGCTTGCGGATCTTCAAAGCGGTTGTCGACGCGGACGGCTATTCGGCGGCAGCGCGACAGATGAAGCTGTCGGTATCGTCGGTCAGCAAGACGGTCTCCACGTTGGAGCGGGCAATGGGCGTCGCGCTCCTCTTCAGGACCACGCGGAAGGTCAGCGTCACCGAAGCCGGCCGAGCGTTCTACGCGCGGTGCATCGCCATTCTCGAGGAGGTCGACGCCGCGTCCTTCTCGGACACTGACGGGATGAGAGGACACCTTCGTGTCAGTGCTGCGCCTTCCGTCGCCTCCGAAATCCTTGGCCCAGGACTCAGGACCTTTATGGACGCGCACCCCCACCTGAAAGTGGACCTCTTCGTCACGAGTGCTCTGCCAGACATCGTCAAGGACCGCGTCGACGTCGCGTTGGTTCTCCGGGAATGGCCTGAGGTGAAGATGGCCAACAGGCTGGTGGCCCGTCTCGACAGGATCCTCTGCGCCTCCCCCGGATATCTCGCGGCACGCGGTGCGCCCTCGGATCCGCTGGATCTTCAGCAGCATGTTTGCCTTGTCAGCTTGATCGCGGGAGCACCGGACCCGTGGGTGCTTTCCTACGCAGGGGGCCGAAAGTCAGTGCCGATCGATGCGGCGCTCTCTTGCGACAACGGCGACATGCTTCGCCTTGCCTGTACTGAGGGAATCGGCGTGGCCAACCTCTACGCCTTCCACGCTATTCGGCATCTCCAATCGGGCGAGCTCGTGAGGGTATTGCCGGGCTGCGAGCAGGAACCTGTCGGACTGTACGCCGTGCTTCCCCATCGCGAGATAGTCCGCTCACCCGCAACGGCCTTCATGGACCATCTTGAGCGGCTAGTGGCAGATCGCGGTGAGGTGTGGTCTCTGCCAAAGTAGCGCGCCGCCACTGCCGCCACGAATGCCCATTTTGGAGGGCCACCCCTTGCAGTTATGTTGCCGCTACAACCACGATCTGGTGGCACTTCAACTGGCGACACGGGAGGCTGGATTCTCGGCTGCTACTTCTATCCGCTATCCGCGGATGAACCGCTCTGAACTCTTGTCAAACACTCAGCGGACATCCGCCCTGCTGGCTTAATGGACAGCGCCACACGACGGACTTCTCAGATTCGAAGCAAGATTCCAGAGACGCCTTGCCGATCTGCGTCTGTGGACGACGAAGTTGGTTCAATCGCTATGCGTATTCACAAGACCGGACGGCGGTCCATGTCTGGTGGCGTCACACGCTGAAACGCTGCTGCGAGCGAGAGGATGGAGGCCTCGTCGTGACTGGAGGCGACGACCTGCAGTCCCACGGGAAGGCCACTCCGGGTCAAACCGACCGGAATGGATGCTGCCGGCTGTCCCGTCAGGTTAAACGGATAGGTAAAGGTCGCCCAAGAAACGATGCTCTTGTCCTCATATCCAGGAGGAACATCAAGGCCTACATCGAAGCTCGCAACGGGAAGGGTCGGCGTAAGCAGGAGATCGTACCGCTCGAAGAACTGACGCATCTTCTCGCGGAACGCGTAACGTTCGAATACTTTCCCGTAATAGGCCTCCATTTCCTGAGCGAGCGCCTGTTTCAGCACTTCAAGGACAGCCGGATCGAGAATCTCTGGATCGTCAAGGACCACTTGGCGCAGCTTGGTTCCAACTCCTGCGTAGAACTCGGCCCTCCAGAGGTCGATTGGATCGTCCATCACGTTGTCGACCCGATCGACCTCGAGCCCCAGGTCGGCGATCGTGTCGACAGCCTTTTCGACGATCTCGCGCACCTCGCCGTCAATGCGGCCGTAGCCAAGGGTTGGGCTCCACGCAATGCGCATCCTGCGCGAGCCGCGTCCAGCGCCCAGGAAGTCCGGAAGCGGGCCATTGACGGTCGCCGGATCACGCCTGTCATAGCCGGCGATGACATTGAGAACGGCCGCCGCATCCTCCACGTTCCGAGCCAAAGGCCCGACATGCGCGAGCGTCGGCGTTGCCGATGTCGGGAAGACCGGGACGCGGCCGAACTGGGCCTTGATGCCGAACAGCCCGCAAAGAGCCGCAGGGATACGGATTGATCCGCCGCCATCCGTGCCGATTGCATAAGGCACGAGGCCGGCGGCAACCATCGCAGCGGCACCGGCGCTTGAACCGCCGGGCGTCTTCGCCTTGTTCCATGGGTTGCGGGTGATCCCGGTCAGCGGGCTGTCGCCGACCGCCTTGCAGCCGAATTCGCTGGTCGTGGATTTCCCGAGAATGACGGCTCCGGCGTTGCGCAGCCGCTCGACCGCCGGCGCATCGGCCGCGACCGGCAAAGCGGAGGCTGATCGCGAGCCGAATTGTTGCGGCATGCCCTGGACTGCAATGAGATCCTTAATCGAGGTCGGGATGCCGTCCAGCTCGCCGAGTTTCTCGCCGCGCTGGATGCGCCGCTCCGCCGCCTGTGCGCTGGCCCGGGCGGTGTCGAAGTCGACGTGGCTGAACATGTTGAGTTGAGGCTCGAGCTGCTCATAGCTAGCAATCACATCGTCGAGCAGCTCAGTCGCGGAAAACTCCTTTCGGGAGAGTCCCCTGCTTAATTGGCCAATGCTCTTGTAACTGAATTCCGACATCGTCCACCCAGTTTGCCGCGCGTAGAGATAGGGAGCGGCGGCGCAGGCGACGCCACTCCCTTGTTCAAATCAGGCCTCGATGATGGCGACCGCGCGGACCGGCGAGCCGGAACCGCCCTTGAACTTGATCGGCAGGCCGATGAACTCGAACTCGCCTTTGCCGACAACGCTTTCGAGATTTACCAGCCACTCGAAATGCGAGATTCCCAGGTCACGGCAAAGACGATGCTGCGCGAAAATGTTGTCGGTTGGCTTGTCAGTCGATGGGCCTTCCACACCGTGCATGCGCGACCCCCGTTCGTGCAGCCACTTCGTCGCCTCGACCGTCAGGCCCGGGTTACCCCAGACGAGCTTCTTGGCATCCGCCTTATTGCGCTCGTGAAAACCGGTGCAAAGCAGCACGATGTGGCCGTCTACCTTCACGCCGGCCGCGTCCTCGGCGGCTTGCATGTGCTCTGCGGTGATGTCCTCGAGGTCTGCGATGTGACGCAGGTCGAAGCAGACCGCCTTGCCCATGAAGAGGTCGAGCGGCATCTCGTCGATCGGCGCTCCCTTCGGATTGACGTGCAGGAAAGCATCGACGTGGGTGCCGACATGATCGAGCATGCCGATATAGTTTGTCTGGAAGGTCATGGCGTCACCTTCCACGCCGAGACCGAACGAACCCGTCGACTCGTGCGTCAGAGCCTTCAGGTAGATCGGGCTCTGGAAAAGCTTGTGCGAAGGCATGTTGTCTTCGACGGCCAAGCTCAGGTCAATTATATGGCGTGCCATGCTAGGGTCTCCTCAAGGTTGATCTTATATTTGCGACGGAAGCCATGTCGCGATTGCAGGGAAAGTTGCGACCAATCCGACGAGAACGAGAAGGATTAGCCAGTAGGGAATCGATCCGATGAATATCTTCGACAGAGTTGCCTCCGGGTCGACGACGCAACTCTTGACCGTGTAGACGCACAGGCCGAGCGGCGGCGTGAGCAGGCCGGCCTCGATGGCAACAATTCCGATGATCGCAAAAGCGATCGGGTCATACCCGATTGCCATTGAGAGGGGCGCAAAGATCGGCACCGTGAGCAAGATGATGCTGACGGAGTCGATGAACATGCCCAGCACAAACCAGACCAGGATCATGAGCGCGAGGATGAGGTACGGGGAATCCCCGAGGCCGAGCAGCAACCCCTGAATGCTGTCTATGATGCCGCCAAGCGCAAGCAGGCGCGTGTACATTTGCGCGGTGATAAGCAGGAACAGCAGGGGAGCTGAGATGCGACCCGTTTCAAGAACGGCTTCGCGCAGACCCTCGAACCGGACGCCTTTCAGAACGGCGAGAACCAGGGACAGAAGCACACCGATGCCCGCGGCTTCGGTTGGCGTGAAGATGCCGAACCAGATCCCACCAAGCACCGTGAAGATGAGGATTGCGACGCCGACGGAGCCAAGGATTTCCGCGCGGGTCGCGCGCTTGTCCAGACCCAAGGCGCTCTCCCGCTCATGCTGCTCGGGCGATACCCCGAATAGATGCGGGCGTAGCGAGGCGTAGCCGACGATGAACGTAAAGAACATAAGGGTGAGGAGAATGCCCGGCATCACCCCGGCGACGAAAAGTTGCCCAATCGACTGTTCGGAAATCACCCCCCAAACGATCATCAGGATGCTCGGCGGGATCAGCATTCCCAGCGAAGCACTCCCGGCGATGGAGCCAAGGGCGACCGACTTGTCGTAGCCGAGCTTGACCATCTGGGGATAAGCGATCCGGGAAAACGCGGCAGCCGAGGCGATGCTGACGCCCGTCACCGCACCGAAGACTGCGTTTCCGCCCACCGTCGCCAAGGCAAGACGGCCAGGGAGCCGCTTCAGCGACTTGTTGATGATGGAGTAGACGTCGGATGCCGCACCCGACTTGGAGATAAATTCTCCCATGAGCACGAAGAGCGGGATGACCGCAAAAACGTAGTCCCGAACGGACTCATAGGTCGTGTTCGCGAGCAAGGATCCGGCGATGGACCAGTTGCCGGTGAGGTAGACGATTCCAAAAAAACTGCACAAGCCCAGTGCGATCACGACGGAAATGCTGAGCAATATCAGGACGATCAGTATCGTTACGATCGCGATCGCGAATTCTGGACCACCCATGAAAGGTCAACCTCGGAGAATACGTAAATTGGGATGCTCGGGTCGGAGACTCGGCCGCCTACTGGTCAGCCGCCCGAACCTGCGGAGGTCGAATGAGCGCTTGGAAAGCGATCAGCAGGTAGTTGATCGCCGCGAGGATCGAGCAGGAGACGATCGCCACGCGGACCGGCCATGTCGGAACCGGAAAGGAGACGTGGCCTTCGAATTCCTGGACCGCTATTGCGCGGATCATGGAGTCCCAAGAAGCCCATGCAATGAGGACGAACAACAGTGCCCCAAGAACTGCCGTCAGCGCATCGAACACGGCCCTTGGCCTACCGTGCAGCTTGCTGACCAGCAGTTCCGATCGAAGCATGCCGTCAATCCTCACCGCGTAGGTTAGCTGAAGAAACGCGATGATGAGGATGCCGTTCGCGACGATTTCGGCGACGCCGATGATCGGAGCGTTGAAGAAAAAGCGCATCCCGACATCGGCGGCGATGAGGAGGGCGACGAGAACAAGGAGAAATGCGGCCACATACTTGAGAAACTGCGATATCCCCTCAAGCACGGAATCAAGAATATTCATGATTTCACCTAGTCTCGCCGCCGCCCTTGAATGGCTCTAGTCGATCTTGTAGCGAAGGGCCCATTCGTGGCCGAGTTCCGCTACCTTATCCATGTAGAAGTTCATCACGTCGCTGCCCGGAAGGCCGGCCGAGTCGACGTTCTTCGCCATCCGGTCCGGGAAATCGGCGAGCGCATTGGCCCAGTCCGATTTTGCCTCCGCAGAGATCTCGGTGACGTCAACGCCAAGCTCTGACAGGGTCGCAAGCCCTTCCGCATCGTTCCGTGCGCAAACTTCCGAGGTCACCGCAGCCCACTCGTCGCCCAGTTCATGAAGTATTTCCTTCACGTCGTCGGGCAGGCTGTCGTATTTGTTCTGGTTAATGGTGACGGCATTCAGGTACTGTGCACCGAAATCCGTCTTCGTGAAGTGGGGCGCCACTTCATTCAGCTTAAAGGCATGCCACCAGGATGCCGCGCTGATGTAACCTTCGTAGACGCCGGACTGGATCGACTGATAGGCTTCGTTCAGGTTCGACGCGACGGCCGTTGCGCCGGAAATCCAGTCCAGGTTTACGCCGGCGCCGGCGATCTTATGACCTTCGAGGTCGGAGAAGTTCTGCCAGGCGAAGTTCGTCCCGAGGCCATAGTTCTCCAGACAGGAACCGCCAAGATATACTTGGCTGTAGGTCTCCTCGAATGGCGCTCTTAGCTCGGGGAATTCGGCGTACGTGGCGCGGGCCGCTTCCGTGACCACGGCGGCGTCCGGGGAATTGAAGGGGAGATACAGTGTGAAGTTCTGCAGAGCCAGATTGGACGGCTCGAAGATCATGCTTACGAAGCCGATGTCGAGGATACCGTCGCGTGTCGACTCCAGGACCTCGGTGACCTTGGCGACCTGCCCGGCGTGGAATTCCTGGATGGTGATCGTGTGATCCGTCCGCTCCTCGACCCGACGCTTCAGTTCGGGTGCGAACCACTCATGGGCGGTTTCCGTGTAAGCCAGGAGGCCGATCGGGTGCCCGGAGCCTAGTCGCAGCGTAATATCTTCTGCAGACGAAAGGGTCGTTGAGCAGAGAAGCGTTGCTGCCCCGCAGAATATACCAAATGATCTTGTCATTCTACACAACTCCTTCAAGCCCATTTTGCGTGGGTTGTTAATGGTGTGGCAAACTCTCGTGATCAATACGATACCGGGAGCGTAAGGCGTGACTAGACGCAAATTGATAATGCGAGCTATAAATGGTTTTTATGGCTTACTTTTAAGCAATAGCGATCAACGATTGGGCAGAGGTTATGCTGGAGTTTCGGGATCTGAAAAGCCTCGCCGCCATCGCCGAAAGCGGCAGCTTTTCAGCGGCGGCGCGCGAACTAAACGTGACGCAGCCGGCCTTGAGCGCAGCTATCAAACGCTTAGAAATTGATCTGAAAGTCAGCCTGATCGATCGGCATTCGCGGGGCGCAAGACTTTCCGAGGAAGGGAAATTCGTCCTGCAGAAGGCCTACGCGATCTTTCGCGAGGTGGCCGAGATCAATTCGGTGGTCCATAACTTCGCCGAGGCGCCAATGGGGGCCGTCCGGCTTGGCCTGCCGACCACCGTGGCTGGAGGACTTGTCCCGGAGTTCTTCCCCGAACTGACAGCCAGGTTTCCGCTAATCAAGCTGAACGTCGTCGAGGCGATGAGCGGGGTGCTGGCCGAGCTTCTCCATCTTGGACGCCTGGATTTGGCTGTGCTGTTTGACGTCCAGCCGATGACCGGCTTCCGAAGCCAGCCAATCCTGCGCGAAAAGATCCATCTAATCGTGCCTGCGGACCACCATCTGGCTGGGCGCAAGTCCGTGCGGCTTGAGGAGGTCACGCGGCTGAGACTCGTTATGCCCAGCGACCATCATTCCATCCGCCGGCATGTCGACGCCGTTTGTCACTCTGAGGGTCACTCTCTGGACGTCCAGGCTGATGTGGACTCGTTGCCTGGGATCATGAGCCTTGTACGCATGGGTTACTGCACCCTCATGCCGATTTTTCTCTTCATGCGAGACATCGACGAAGGACGCATCCGCGCACTGGAAATTACGCGACCAGAACTTGGATGGACACTTCACCTTGCATCTCGTGACGATGCGACACGGCCGCGAGCAAGCTTGGCCGCGGGCAGACTGTTGACAGATGTATGCATAAGTCTGGTGGAACGCGGCCTTTGGCCAGGCGAGGTATGGCGAGCCTAGAGGACTTGCCCATGAACAGATTGACTACGAGGCATGATCTCACTGTCTGCGGGACGACGACTTACGTAAGGTGGGCGCCGCTCCCGACGCTTCCGCCAGCGGTCCGATGTTACCGCTCGCGGCGGCGTTCGCGTAGTGGAGAAGGTTCGACGGCAGACCCCTCCCCTCCGCCATCATCTCACAGTCGAACGTCCTCTGATGCCGCGGGACGGTGAGCACAGGCCCTGATCTGCAGGCTCTGGGGTGAAACCTATTGACTGCGCGTTGGCCCCGGAAGCTTGTTAGGCTCTCTCTCCTCCGGATATTCTCTGAGGCTCTGTACTGCGCCCGATAGGTACGGAACCGGAAACACCTGCATCTTCTGCGCGTTAGAGCGGTTCATATTTTGACGGAAGCGTATCCGGCATTGGCGAAGTAGTTCGCGCATTCGCTGGGCTGGATGGTTTCGACGAGGGCGCCGAGGTGGCGCCAGGTCTCCTCGATGCTGCGCTTTTCGGCCATCCGCATCCA
>JAESGL010000402.1_pt1 | contig 22452 bp, 14 predicted proteins | sample 9269711 | NCBI WGS metagenome assembly JAESGL01 (sample SAMN14515918, study PRJNA621676) | algae metagenome | isolation source: Kastovskya adunca ATA6-11-RM4 and co-occurring heterotrophs from soil and... | place: Chile: Atacama Desert | collected 2011-06-27
ATCACCTCGGGCGGCAGCGCCACATTGCGCATGCGGTCGGCCTCGATGGCCATCATCTCACCAAGGGCATCGGGCGGCACGGTCTGGAAGTAGGCGGTCACGTCCGCGCTGGTGAACGCGTTCATGTCGCCACCCAGTTCGCTCACCATGCGGGCCAGAACGCCGGCGGGATAAGCCTCGGTTCCCCGGAACATCAGGTGCTCAAGGAAGTGAGCCACGCCGGATTGGCCGGGCGGCTCGTCGGCAGCGCCAACGCGGTACCACACCATATGGGTGACGATGGGCGCGCGTGGATCGGGAATGACCACCACCTCTAAACCGTTCTCGAGAGTGAACTGACTTATCGCTGGCGCTGGGATGCCTTCTTGCGCCATAGGTGAGGCAACAAGAGTGAGGCCGGTCAGCAGGCCCAGTGCGGTTCGAAGCATATGTGTTCCCTTGGCTGCAGCGCCCGGTCCGTGAGCCGCGGGCTTTGTGAGGATTAGAGCCGCGTTCGGGTCTTGGTGCCGCAACCCTACAGTTGTGCGCTTTCGCCACCGATCGACGCGGTGAATCGTAAAGCAAGAGGCGCGTAAGACCAAATGCACGCCCATTGCCGCGACTGACAAGTACAGCGATATACCGGCCTAACCAAGCCCGCTCGAGCCGTGCCTGGTCACTTCTGGGTTGACTTGCGCTCGCCAGTCACTTGGTGCCGCTCTCGATCCAGCATTTTCGAGCTGCTCCAAGGGTGAAGCCGCTTGCCGGCAAAACGGCCGCTGAACACTGGCTCGGGCTCCACAGAACTGATGCGCCAGAAGAGCATTCTACCCGGGGTAAAAGCCATAGGGCGTTGGAGCCGATCAGCCTACAATGTGGACGTCAGAGCAACGCAGTCAAGCAACTCCTCCAACGGAGCTGGTTGATAGCGTTGGATGCATGGGCTCGCTGCGCGCCATTTCAACCTGGCCGATGCAATGGTCTGCCGCTCGGCGGTTTAAAAGCCTTTGGCCGCTATCGCATCGAGGCCACGTTGAGCGTCTTGGTAGCCTGTGGCGGCAACGGCCGCAAAGATCTGCCTGGCCTCACGAAGACGTCCGAGATGGTAATAGGACCATGCCCTGATGGTCAGAAGGTCATTCCGCTCAGGAGCAAGCATGGCGCGCTGATCAAGAAGCTGAAGAACCTCATCATAGCGGCCGATGTCGAAGTAGGCAGTTGCCGTCGAGCTCAGGATCGCCGTTTGCAGCTCATATACGCGTTCCTGCGACTGCGGCATCGCAGCCGCAGCCACTGCGGCATCTTCAATCAAGCCGAGGCGTAGCAGCGCCAGGGTCTGCCCGTAGTAAGCTTCGGTGCGAACATCCTTGCTCTGGGAAAGCGTCGCTCTGCGGAAAGCAGCCTCGGCCTCGGTGGAGCGCTCCAGATCCATTAGACACCAGGCCCGCCCAAGGGCTGCATTGGGTGAGAAGGCTTCGGAGGGAACATAGTCTCCGCACTGCGCTGCCGCCCGGCGCTGGGCGGCCGTCAGTTCAGCAACTAGCTGGAAGTGGACCGGGCGATCCAGTTGGTAGACAGCCTCCACCACACTGGCCGACCTGTTCCGGTCCGACATCAGGAGTGGCGCCTCGGTGGGCGCACCAGGTTTACCGAACAACTCTATGCGGGGAGACCTGGCACCCCATTCCCGCATGATCTGGCGAACGGCCTCCCGATCGCGCAGTTTCTGGCTGGCCACCAGCAGGCCGTAGGCAGCCGGCTCAAAGGCCGGATCGTATTCCAGTGCCTCCTCGAACCAGCGCACGGCGGTTTGCGGCTGGTTATAGTTGAAGGCATACCAACCCAGATTGTGCGCCGCATTGGCGTCTTCGGCCTCGTCAATGGACTCGATGACGCGTTCGAGGACGTCCTGCGAGAGCCGGCGGGGTGGGTTGCCGACGAGCAGTTGGTTGGCGACGTCGAGATATTGGCTTTCCAGTTCAGGTGTGTCGAAGCGGTAGTCGGCGAGAAGTTCCTCGGCCTCGGCGTAGTCGCGCTTTCGAGCCAGCGCCAAGGCAAGACCGGCAACGGCCGCGGTGGTCGGCTCCACCTCATACGCCCGCTCAAACCACTCCAGAGCCTTCCTCTCCCGATCCTGATCCAGTTCGTAGTAGCCAAGCAGCAGGAGATCGTCCACGCTCGGCTCGATCTCGACGGCGGCTTCGAGGCGAGCGATTGGCTCGGGATCAATGCGGCGCCGCACGCCGTTCAGCAGATCCGCGACCGCCGATCGCGCCAGGTCCAGCCTTAGTGGCTCGAACTCACCCTGACGTTCCAAGGCGAAAAGCGATTCCAGGGCATTGTCGCTTAGCAGGGTGCTGGCCTTCTGCATGGTCGCGAGGCGCTCGCCTGTGTCCTCGCAGGAGGTCAGAACATAGCCATAGGCATCCAGAGCCCGGCCCTGTTTACCCGTCTCGGCAAACGCTTCGGCAACCGACCAGAGCAGGTCAATATTGCCACAGACGAGGAGCTCAGGATTGGCTGCAGCGGTCCTAATGACCTCGCTATGGCGCTGCACCGCAGCGGCGGCGCGCAGTTCGGCCGCTGCACTTCCAGTGACCAGAGCTGCAAGCAGATCCTGGGGTGGCCGCCAATCGGGCTGGCGTTCCCGACGATCGGCAACCGCAGCTTCAACGGCTGTCAGATCACCCTCGCCATAGAGGTCCCAAATCCGCTGCAGTTCAGTGTCGATGGCATCATCGTTTCCCAGCGGATCGGCCGGTGGAACCCAACCCGGATAGATGGCCGATAATCGGGCGATCTCGGCCCGGAGGCGCCGCTCATCACCCTGGCGCGCGAAGTGACGAAGGGCGCTCTCGTCAACACTCAAGCTGGCCTGCGTTGCCCCTGTGGTGACCTGTTCCTGAGCAGGAGCAGCTAGACTTGCTCCCCAGAGGAGACCAAGCGTCAGCAGGGCAAGAACTCGTGGCTTGTGGATCATGGCTGTCCTCGGAGGCAATGAGACGCGTTCGCGCGCAAATAAGCGAGTGCGAGAAGCTGCAAGGTCGAGCCGTAGTAGCTCGTTGGCGTGAACTCTTGCAATGATGGGTCGACGGGGCTTTGTGAAAGTACGCAGTTGACCGCCTCTCCGATCAGCCGATAGCCGGGTTCGGCAAGCCGATCCACGGCATGGCCGGTTTCCACCTGGACCGTGGCGGCGGTATTCTCGTCGGCCAGAGGCCAGACGAAGTGGCTGAGCAGAGCCGGTTCCCGAGTACCCGCACGCAACAGATAAAGGGGGATGCGGATGGCGTTGTAGCCAAATTCGGGAGGGAATTCGGCGGCGGGAGCTGGCGCTCCGTGCCGGAGCGAGATCCAGTCCGTGGGCAGGCCACTGGCGCCAAATCGAGCCTCGTTAACCAGGCGCCTGCCGTTCATGGCTATGCTTTCCCAGTCGGTCTCGGGTGCTACGCGCGCCAGCAGCGGAAAGGCTTCAAACACCCAGTAGGAAAGGTTCACGACGGGACCATCGTCCTGATCTTCGCGCCTGAAACCGAAGGCGGCCGGAAGCAGGATGTCTCGGCCGCGCCACCGTGTGCTGGCCGCGCGGCCAAGGGCATTTGCCAGATCACGAGCAGCATCCAACAGTTCAGGTGCATTCCAGGTCTGCCCGCCAAGCGCCAGCGCATAGGCGACCAGCAGGTCACCATCGGAAGCGTTGTTCTCGTCCGTGATGTGGGGAACAGCCGCAGGATCCCACTTCCAGGCCAAAAGACCATCGTCCCGGACCATCAACTCCTGTTGGGTGAAGGACCAGATCTGATCGAACCCCAAGCGATCATTCGCCAGCACCGCCAGCAGCATTCCATAGCCCTGTCCCTCGCTATGGGAAATGCCGCCGTTGGCAGTATCCACCACGCGGCCTTCGGGCGTAACAAAGTGGTTCTCATAGGCCGCCCACTCCTCAGGGTACACAGAACCGGGCTGTGCTGCTGCAGCGACGTTCGGCATGATCATCTGCAGGGCGAGCATGACAACAATCCACCTGGTCATTGAGTGGATCGGCCAAAGCTGCGCAACAGGGCCATCGTGGCCAAGGTCAGCCCCACCAGCGCTGCACCCAAGGCGAGGGCGTAGGCGAGGACATGACTGGACAACCAGTTGGCAAGGACGTTGCGGACGTTGACGAAGCTCCAGGGTGCGGTTTCGTAGAAGCTGACCTGATTGGGCTCGATGACCTGCGTGTTTTCGGCTCCTTCCGGCACGACAGTCACGCGGCCACCCCATTTCGGCCAAAGCGAAGCGTTGGTCACGGTAGCGACTCCGTTTGCCAGCCGATCGTGATCAGGCACCGTCAGCATGGTCCAGACACCGCCTTCGGGTTGCAGCTTCTGTAGAACCACGGCTGCGTCGGTCAGACGAGGCGCATAGGCGGCGTCGGAGGGCGGCAGCACGCCCAGGCTGTTCGGCCCAAGGCTCAAGAGGTCGGCGACCCAATGCTGCGCCCGTCCCACAAGGCTCGTCGTGCCCGTACTTCCGGTCGCCCGCCACCGCTGCAGGGTCGCCTCGATATCGCTGGCCTCACCCGCGACTACTTCTTCTTCGCTTGCATAAGGTTGCAGTACTCCCAGGCGCTGGTTGGCGTCTGGCGGCAGCTGGGAGTAGGCTCCCACAAAGATCGCGTCGCTTTGGGGGGGCGGACTTGCCATCCCAACGCTGCTGATCGGGAGCGCCTTGTCGGTGTGGCCGGCCATCCGGACCAGGAGGGTGAGGGCCGCCGGGAGAGCTGCGTCGTCGGCTCCCAGAACCAGAGCGGGACGTTCACCACCGTCATAGGGAAACCCGGTGCCGGAGAAAGCTGCTAGGTTGGGCACCTGAGACACCCGCCCAAACTCGGGGAGGGTGAAGCTGCTGTCGTTGGAGATCAAGAGGCGCTGGTCGGTACCCACCGTCACGGTTCCGGGAGCACAGACTTCGTCGGCCTCCGTCCGCAGCGCAGCGACGATTTCGACGTTATTTACCCCTGGACGGAAGCTGGCCATCGGCACCTTGATGGGAAGATCCCGGAGTGCTCCATCGGTGCGATAGATCGGCGTGACCGAGGCGATTTGCCCATTAACGAACACATCGATCTGGCTTCCCGGGAGAACCTCACCCGAATAGGCAGCACTCAGGCGTATCTGGGCCTGGCCGTACTTGTTCGCGTAAAAATCCGCCGGCAAGGCAAAGTCGAACTCGGAACGGTAGCGGCGCCCGTTGAAGCTGAAGCTGTCGATGCCAAACTGGGAAAAGAGTGTTGTGCCGGCCCCCTCCAAAACGGGCACGGGACGGGCCCGGTCAGCCCGCGGCGGCAGACTGCCCTCGAACTGGGGGTATTGCGCGGCCACCACGCGAAGGTCCTCGATTGCTTGCTGCACATGGGTCCAGTCTGGACCTGACAGCACGAGCGTGCCCGGCAGGCCCGGTGCGAATGCGGCAAGGGGGCCATCGGCAGCCTCGTCCCGCAGTGCGCCAGTCGTGGGGGGCAGGGCGTGAGCCGGTGCGAGCAACACGTTGAGAACGCCGGCTTCTGGTCCTGTGGAAAGCCGATCTGCAATTTCCACCTGAGCATTGACGGCGCGCAGGTTGAGCGCAATCGCCTGGACGAGATCGGCGGCGACAACGCCGTTTTCGACTGCTGTGCGATCCGGCATGACCAGCCGAATAGTGGTCGTCCCGGCGCCGTCCCAGCCCACAGCCGCAATATCATCGAGCCGACTGAGCGCACCCACACGCGATCCTGAAAAGCTCAGAAACGTGCGCGAGCCATTGATTTCGCTCCACAATTCGTAAGTGGAGCCAATGCTGCAGTCGGTCCGGTGCCGGTGATCAGCGCGGATCGAAACCTGATTGAAGCCGGCACGCAGTGTGCCCTTCGGGATCTCCGCAGCAATCTCGGCGACGGCGGCTGAAGACGCGGGCGCGGTATTGATGATGGTCACGCCATTGATCTCGGCCCGGATCCTTGATGATTCGGGGGCCACGACGAGTGCGTTGATATAGCCGAGTTGAAGCTTGGCTGGCGCTGCAGCTTGAGCGGCGGTCAGATATATCTGGTAGTTCCGACTGTCGTTTTCCCCGGTGAGCCGTACCGTCCCGGCCGGTAACAGGTGACGTGTCAGGTCCGGGAGCGCCACCACAGGAGCCGACGTCTCGGGAGCAGGCTCAGATGCGGCCTGCGCCGCAGGGGCGAGCTGGGCTTCCGGAGACATATCGAAATGCGCCGTCTGGGCATAGGCAGTTCCGCTCATGGCAATCAGCATGAGCATTGAGGTGATGCGGTTCATGCTGCTGCCCTCCGGCTGCGCGTCGTTTTTGCTCTGGGAGACTGTCCGAAGCGGATGAGATATGCCAGGCCACGGCTGGTCTGGAACCCGGCGATCCAGAGGAAGCGCAGCGTGCCCTCGACAATGCCCATATTGAGCCGACGCGAGTTCAAGCGATCACTCCACTGGGCTGAGTTCGCATAGAGCAGATCAGCCATCAGCCGGTAATCAGACGCCGTGCGCAGGTCATACTGGCAACCCAGGATTGCGCCTTCCTCTCCCGTGCTGGAGTTTCTGATCTCGACAGTCAATTCGTTGTGCTCGAGCTTTGAGTAAGGAGCAAAGCGGATGAGGCCCGGTGCATCCTTCATGATGCGATCGCGGTTGGACCGCAGCCTCACGCTCACTCCACTCGAGGACACATCCATGATGACCCCATCCACCCAGTCGCCGTTCTGCGCCTTGAGCTGGCAGGGGCGTTCAACCGGAACCCGCCGGTTCTGCCGGGCTTCGCGGCGTTCGGATACCACGCCAAGAGCGCAGCCAGCGATGATCAGGTTGAACAGGTTCCACCCACCGACCACGAGCGTGATTTCGGCCTTATACGGCTCGGTGATCAGCCGGTAGACGGTGAAACCAACCCCCAGCAGAAGCAGGAAAAATATGATGAAGAACGGCATGCCGATCTCGGAAACTCGGCTGCGGACCGTGGTTTCGTCCTTGGACGTGACGTTGAAAGTTGGTTTGCTCGGATTGAGAAACACCGAAAGCAGCGCTGGAAACAGGTGAACGGACTGAATGTACTCGTAGAGCTCGGAGATCCATGGCCAGCGCCAGCGCCCGAAAAGCGAGTTCTGCATCACCACGTTGGCAAGCATATAGGTCATGGTGTAGGCCACGAACTCGCCGCTCGATGCAGTGAAAATCTGCAGGTCGAAGAACAGGTAGAAAAATGGCGCGAACAGGAAGATCATTCGCGTGATCGGAAACAGCCAGAACATGGTGCTTGAGAGGTAAGCCAGGCGCTGACTGAGATTGAGTCCGCTTTTGAAGAGCGGAAACTTCATCAGCATGATCTGCAGCATGCCTTGCGCCCAGCGTGTCCGCTGGCCGATGAAGCTGGCGAAGGTAGCCGGTTGGAGCCCCGCGATCAGGGGGCGGTCCACGTAGATACTGTTCCAGCCCTTGCTGTGGAGATCGATGGCGGTTTCGGCATCTTCCGTTATCGAGCGGCCGGCGAAACCGTTCGTCGTTTCCAGAGCAGTTCGTCGAAGCACTGCCGCCGAGCCGCAGAAGAAGGACGCGTTCCATTTATCCAGGCCCCGCTGTATGAGGCCATAGAACATCTCGTTCTCGGAAGGCATCGTCTCGAACGTCTGAAGGTTGCGCTCGAGCGGATCGGGGTTGAGGAAAAAGTGCGGCGTCTGAACAAGGAACAGTCGTCGGTCCTTGGAAAAGTATGGCACCGTCTGCTGCAGGAAGTCTCTGGCAGGGGCGTGATCGGCGTCGAACACGGCGACCAGTTCACCTTTTGAATGTGCCAGACCGTTATTGAGATTGCCCGCTTTGGCGTGCTCGTTCCGCTCACGGGTCAGATACTTCACGCCCAGCTCGGCACAAAGTACCTGAAGTCGCTCATGGCGCCGTTGTGCTGCCAAGGCAGCCTCGGGTTCCGATGCATTGCGCTTTTGCACGGTACCGCCATCGTCCAGCAGCCATACCGTAAGTTTGTCGGCGGGGTATTCCATCGCCTTGGCGGCCGCGAGGGTACCTGCCAGCAGCGCGTCGTCCTCGTTGTAGCTGGGGACGAAAACATCCACGTGGAGTGCCTCATCCTCGTTCTTGATGCTCGTGGAGGGGCGCGGCGGCAAGGGGGAGGACACCACAAAAAGACTTAGCCCAAGCATGATCACGCTGTACATCTCGGCGAGGTAGAGCAGGAAACCGGGTATGAAGTCTGCGAGCTGATCGAGGGGCGGGATGGTGCTGGTCGTGCGCCAGAAGGCGTAGCGCAGGACTATGGCGGTGCCGAAAGCGAGCAGCATGAGCCGCCAGGTGCCGCTAAGGCGAAAGGTTTTGATGAAGAGCATCATGCCAAGCAGGAGCACGGCCGAGACCAGATGCGCCTGCAGGCTGATGGGAACGGTGATGGTGAAGCCTACCAGGGCAACGAATGACAACCAGAAGACAACCGAGAGAACCTTACGCATTACGAACCTCGATTGCTTGAGGGTTTACATGTTTGCCACCAGAGGTGGCGGGTCTGATGTTGGCGGCACGACAATGCTCGGCAACGGAACGATCGGCGCGGACTCCTCCGCACCTCCAGGCGCGGGAATATCCAAGCCAGGCTTCATGTCGGTCTGGGGCGGGCGAACCGGACCATCCGGCTCGGGCATTTTTACTGGCGCTCGATCTGCCGGCGGGCGCACAGCTACCCTTGGCGGGGGAGGGGGAAGAACATTGGCCGCCCCGGCGGCACCCACCGGTGCGATGATGGTGCCATAGGCTCCGACCAGCGCCGGAGCCCGCCGCGCCTGTCCGGTGACGCCCTTGACCCGCATCTGCAGCATGATCTCGAGCAGCTCCTGCTCTGACTTGGTCTGACTGCAGATCAACGCCCGAATATTGACTGCGCCCCTTGCCACTCCACCACCCGGCTTCATTTCCGGAGCAATGCGCTGCCAGGCGTACATGCACAAGTCGCCAGTCGCTGTGCGCCCCATCGAGTAGCCGAAGGGGCCATAGAGATTTTGCACGAAGTAGGGCGAGAGCTTCATGTCTGCGTGGGATACGGTGCCACGCGCCTCTCCGGCCAAGTCCAGATTGGCAAGAGGAATATCCTGAAGGCCGCCCGGAGTGCTCGAGTGCGCGACGGTCTCGAACAACTGCACGGTGATGTAGTTCTGCCCCGGCGCCCTGGATTGGGTATCCAGGGCGATTGTCTGCTCTACCGCATTGACATAGCCCGTTTCCACTACCCCGAGGACGGCACCCGCACCAGGAGACAGCGCCAGAAGTGCTTCCGCAGCTGCCACTGCGCGAGGCGAGACACTCTCGAGAGGTGTTGTCGTCGCGCAAGCTTGAAGCAAGACGGCCGTAAGCAGGCCTCCGGCCAGGCTGCACCAGCGCAGCGGGTCCAAACCGGTTTTTCTCCGGAGTAGCAGTAGCAAGCCGCCCTCCAGCCCAGACATTGTTTTTACCAGAGTAGTCAGTACAGAAGCCCCAGCGCACTTCGGCCAATTCCTTCTTTACTAGATCACGCAATGTATAGAGTCGCAGCCCCTGATTGCCGGACACCGGTGAGTTTCGGAACAATTTTAGTAAAATTAACATTTCCGCCACACCGCTCATGCTTTGCCGTGACTGAAGCTCGAAAGCGGATCTTTCGATGGTGCGGTCAGGTAGGATCGAACGCGGTTGCGCCCGCTTCTCTTGGCTTCGTAAAGTGCCAGGTCTGCTTTTTCGTATTGCTCGAGAAATCCAGCCGGACCACACCACCAGCTCACACCAATACTGACGGTCACCGGCAGGGTCGTATGGCCCAAGCGGAATCTGGCCCTCTCGACGGCGTCTCTTAGCCGTTCCGCTGCGGCAAGTGCCTCGTCGCTGGAGTTTGCCGCCAGCAAGACGGCAAACTCCTCGCCTCCAACCCTGGCAGCGACATCATCGGCACGCATCGAGTGGCGCAGGCACGCAGCGACGCTGCGCAGAATATCGTCGCCCGAGCGGTGCCCATGCTCATCGTTGATGGCCTTGAACCTGTCGATGTCGATCAGGAGCATGCCATTGCCCCCGCGATCAGACGACCGCTTGCTGAAGATGGTTTCGATAGCTCTTCTGTTGAGAAGGCCCGTCAGCGCATCAGTACTTGCCTGCTGCTTGAGCTCGGATTCCCCAAGTAGAAGTTGGCGTTCACGCTCTATGAAGCTGCCCAGCAGCATTGGACCGGCGCCATTGATGAAAAGAAAGGCCAGAACCGTCGTGGGGGAGGCCGGCGCGTCGGCACTTGGCCATATATAGGCGGGTAAGAGGGCGGCAACCTGTAGTGCTCCGAGCAAGACAAGCGAAAGCAGGTCGGTTCTATCGCGGCCCTTCATGATCCAGCCCCAAAGCAGGCCAAGTCCGGCAGCCAGCAGCATCTGCGAAACCTCCAGCAGATGCGGTTCCGAGATCGGTAGTCGCAGGATGAACGCAGTTGGCAGAGAAGCGATAGCCCCGGGGTGCCCGAGGAACGCGGCCCCCAGACCCACGAACACTGCGCTGGAATTCTCGAGTGAGTTCCCCGCTGCCGCCTCATGAATCAAAGTTGAGTACACCGAAGCCAAGCCGAAGACGGCACCGAGCACGAGAGCCCGGGGCAATCTCTGGCTAAGGGTGCGAGTGAAGTGGCCAAAGGCAATTGCGACCGCAGCCATGGCGCCGATGTTCGCAAGGACCAGATGGATGTTTGGTAGACCGCTGAGCATCAACCTTGACCCGCTTCCAAGTGGTGTCGGCTGCGTTCAATAGTTGGGTTGGTGCCGGTAATACAGTTAATGTCGGTTGGGGATGCACTATTGGTTAAGCGACATATTTAATCGCTACAACTCTCCGGGTTGGCAGGGCTTCGATCGCCCAATTGCTGGCGCGGGTAGTCCGAAAGGGGAAGGGGTGCAACCTGCGGTAATGCTGTACCCGCGCTCTAGCAGGGGAAAGATCCCAAGACCCCAGATCCGCAGCCGCAGCGAAATGGCATTGCCTACTACCAGCATGAGCACGCCAGGAGCGAGTTGGCCAATACCCTAGCCGCTGCGTGTTGGACCCAGGTTTGTTGTGGCCGCCTGGGTGAGCCGTGGCAGACTCGATAGTGCGCTCTGATACAGGGAGCCGTTTGTCCTGCCGGGCAGCTGGACGGCCGCGCCATCCAGTTGCCGGCTTGGGACAAGAATTGCTGCACGACATGCAAGTACGACCTTTTGATCATTTTCAGTTGACGCCATGATGTTGTTGTACCTCAATGGACGGATAAGCGGCGTGTCACTTGCGGTGAGAATGCCGAAACTGGAGGATCGATGTTATCCCCCGAGCTGGAGCGGGCGCTCAGCCTCTGTTACGATTGCATGCTGGATCAATCTGCCTGGCCATCAGCCATGCATGCTCTGGCTCAGGCCGCCGGAGCAGATGCTGCCTGCCTCTATGCCGAGCGCACCCCTCAATTGCGGCTGCGTTTGCCTGCATCGCCGGCTTACCAGGGCTTTCTTGAAGACTTCATGCGTGGAGGCTGGTGGGCAAGCGACCACCGTGCACTGCGGGGATGGCCCCGGCTGCGCGGTGGTGGACGGATTTTGGTTGAGCGTGATCTCGTTACCGATGCGGAACGGTTGGCCATGCCCGTCTATCATGAACTCTACGCCAGGCACGATCTGACCTGGTGGGCGGCGGTGTCCTTCAGGGTGGGCGAGCAGGATTGGGCCATGCCCCTGCTGCGCGGGGAGAAAAGCGGTCCTTTCGATAATGTGGAGGCCTTGCTGCCGGCCATTACCCATCTGGCGCGAATTGTCGGGTTGGCGCGTGATCTGCTCGCCAGCCACGCCCGAAATGCGGTGGAACTCTTCGAGGCGGGTCACAAGGCAGCCGTGGTGATCGATCCTTTTGGCCGATGCCTTGCCATCAACCCCGCTGCCGAAGCGATGCTGGGGCGAGATCTCATGATTGTGCGCGGTCGCCTGACCGCCACGGATGCCAATTCGGAGCGTCAGTTGCAGGGTCTGATCGCTGGAGCCCTGCAGGCGCGCTCACTTGCCGAGCTGCCGCCGCCAGTGGTGATCAGGCGCGAGAGCAAGCGTCCACTGATCATCGATGCGGTTGCTACACCAAGCTCATTGGGCAAGCTTGACCTGGGCCTGCAGGCGGTCCTGCTGCTCACTGATCTCCAGCCGTTCGAAGCAGGTCATGCCGACAGGTTACGCCGGGTGTTCGGCCTTACCGCGGCCGAGGCGAGGCTTGCCAATCAATTGGCTGGCGGCGTCACCCTCGCGGAGGCAAGTGAGCAGCTGAGCTTGTCCAAGGAGACCGCCCGCACCCAGCTCAAGGCGATCTTCAACAAGACCAGAACCAACCGGCAGACTGACCTTGTGCGTCTGCTCGAACGCGCCTCCGGGGGACACTGACCGGACATGAATAGCTCCAAGGCGGAAGGCTTTGCTTCGTTTCGGTCCGGCCGCACCTGGTACGGGCGCCGGGGGAGGCAGACCAGCGGACAGCCGGCTCTACTCGTTGTTCATGGGGGACCCGGACTGACCCATGACTATCTGCTTGACCTAGAAGCGCTGGCGGATGAACGAGAGGTCATTTTCTATGATCAGATCGGTAATGGCCGCTCCGCGCCGCTCGGGCAAGAGGCTGCGGAGTGTATCTCGCTCGACTATCAAGTCGCCGAACTGGCCAACCTGCTCCAGCATTTGGGCATTGCGGAGAACTACGTGCTGTTCGCCCATTCTGCGGGCGGGTGCCTGGCGCTGGAGCATGCCATCACTCAGCCTAGGGGGCTGAAGGGTCTCGTACTTGCCAACTGTTTTCCTTCCGGGGCACTGATGCAGGCCGGCCTTGCGACCTGGCGGGCAGCACTGTCGCCTGCTGCACGTGATGCGCTGGAGCAGGGGGGCGCGAGCACGGATGCAGAGCATGCGGCTGCAATGGGCGAGTTCTTTTCACAACATGTGTGCCGGGTGACACCGCCAGGGCACCTGATGCAGTCCCTCTCCTGGGCGGGTCGGCATCCGCAGGTGCAGCAGCATATGATGGGAACCAACCTGTTCGCCTGGACGGGCGAATTGGCCAATTGGTCGGCTCTTGAACGCCTCGCTGAGGTAACCACACCAGCACTGGCCTACGGCGGCAGGTGGGACGAAGCCAGCCCTCAATGCCTGCTGGCAATTTCGGAAGGGCTCCCGGCTTGTCGATCCGTTACCTTCGAGCGGTCCAGTCACCTGCCGCACATCGAAGAACAGGCAGCCTGTCTTGCGACCGTCCGGGCGTTTCTCGGGGCGCTATGACGTCGAACATTTTTGTCACACTCACTCGTCTGGCCGCCGCACCTCCCCCGAACGGGTGATTTATCACTTCTGAGTCGCAGCTAGCCTTCCTGTCTGATCAATCAGACGTTTTGGGGCTCGCTTTGACAATGAACCATCGGCACATTCTCCCGCTCGCCTTCCTGAGCCCGGCAGCCTTGATGCTTGCCACCAGTCTCACCCCATTGGCGCTCGCCGAAGAGATCGTCGTTGGAGCTGGGCAGACTGAGCGCGGGGGCGTGATTCTCGCTCCCGGTGACGCGCTCACCAATAACGGTTCGATCAGAGACGCGGGAGCGGGTGAGCCGGCGGTGCAACTGTCCGCTCCGGGTGAGGTGGTCTTCATCGTTAACAGCGTAACCGGTGTGATCACTACCGCTGACGGTGCAGGCATTGGCGTTGACGGCAGTATCGGGGAGGTCACCAATCGGGGTCGTATAGAAGCTACGCGCATCGGCGTGGGAGCAGATGGTACAATCGGTACCTTCCGGAACAGCGGAACAATCGTTTCCCTGAACAGTCAGGCGGTGGGTACGAGCGGTGGATTTGGCACCTTCGTGAATGAGGCAGGGGGCGCTCTCGTGGGTCGCACCCGTGGCGTCGGCACCGACGGGGGCTTCGACCGCCTGGAAAATCATGGTTCCATAAGTGCCGAGACGGGCGATGCAGCCACCGCGTCTGGTTCGGTCGGTATTCTCATCAACACTGGGGCAATCGCAAGCCGGGGCCAGTCGGGAATAGGGATCAGCGGCGCGGTCGGGACGTTCGACAACAGTGGCACTATCGAGGGCGCCGAGTGGCAAGCAGTCAGACTGGGCAGAGGGGTCGATCGCTTCATCAATCAACAGACCGGTATCATCCGCAACACCGATGCCGGCGCGGGAGATGGCCATGGCGTCGGCTTCGATACCGATCTTGCCGATGGTGGAGCCGTCGGCGCCTTCGCGAACCACGGGTTGATCAAGGGTGATCTTGGGTCTGGCGATAGTTGGGGAGTGGGTTTCTTTGACAATGGTGGAGGCGGGGCGCCCAATGCCTTTTCCAATGGCACATTCTTGAACACCGGCACGATCGAGGGCGCGGGCGGTGTGCTCGCGCGCGGCGGATTCAATGACTTCTCCAACTCCGGCACGATTTCGGGACTGGAGCGGGGCGCGATCGACTCCTGGGGCCGAATTGAAGTTTTCAGCAATACCGGCCTGATCGAGGGCGGGAGAGCGAACGCTGTTTATCTGGGAACAGGCGTAGGTCAGTTCACCAATGGCGCGGCTGGCGTTATCCGCAACGAGAACAATGCTGGCAGCCATGGCAATGGCGTTGCCATCAACATAGCCATCGAGGGGGCTGGCCCGGTTGGTAGCTTCCAAAATGAGGGCACCATTGCAGCCGATCCCAATTCATCGGATGGCATCGGCGTTGGGTTTTTCTCCGACGGTCAGCCCGCCTATCAGGTCGGCAGCTTCCGCAACTCCGGGTCGATTTCCGGCAGAGGTAACGGCGTCGACTTTGATGGTGGTGTCGACCTTTTCGTCAACTCCGGCGCCATTACCAGTCAGCGGTCTGCTGGCGTGCGGGTGAATGGTGCCGTTGGCAGGTTCGAAAACAGCGGCTCCATTGCCTCGAGTGAACGCCGAGGAGTTAACTTCGAGCAGCGCGTCGAGCGCTTCGAGAACTCGGGCAGAATCGTATCCTACCAGAACGGGGTCAGCTTTGATAGCGGGTTTATAACCGCCAACAACTCAGGCACGATCGTGTCGACTGCACCAAGCGGCGAAATTGGCGTCCGCATCGATGAAGCGGGCGGCACTTTCGTTAATTCGGGCGCAATCCGTGGCGCAACCGGTGTCGTCTATATCCTCGAGGGTCCCGGTCCGAACACCTTCATCAACTCTGGCGTGGTCGAAGGACGACGTGGCATGGCAATCGATTTTGCCGGAGACCAGGATGGCGGCGACGATGTGCTGATCCTGCGCACCGGATCGCAGCTCCTTGGCGATGTCGAGTTTGGTGCCGGCACTGACAGCCTCGACCTCTCCGACTTCCGCGGCAACGCGCTGATCCGCGCCTTTGGCCTCGAAAACCTGGAGCCAGGCGACAATCTCATCTTCATGGACGGACCCGACGATTTCGGGGTTGTGGAGCCAACCGGCATCACCGCGGCCGCGCCCGTCATGGCGCTCGACACGACGACCCAGATCCGTAGCGTCATCGCCAACCAACTCAGCCTCGAGAGTGGGAGAAGGCGCGACGCCAGCAAGGTGATGGGCTATGCGCCGGTCGGCCAGAGTGTAGCCAGCGCCGCGATCTCCGGGGCAGAAGCACCACCCATGGAGAACAATCACTGGATATCACTTATCGGTGGTGGGAGTGCCGACGACGGTCCGGTCCCCATCGGCAATGTCTTCGGTGGGGTCGTGGCGGGCAGCCACGCCCAGTTCGGCACCGGTAAGCTCGGGGTGCTTGGCGGCGTCACGGCCGGCCGTGCCGACGTCAACGAGGGCGGCCAGGTGATCACCGCCACAACCGGTATATTGGGTGTTTACGGTAGCACTGCAGTAGGTGTGGTGGAGCTCGATTTCAGCGTGTTGGGCGGCGTTGGGAGTAACCGCAGCGAACGCGAGGTTATGACACCGGGCGGGGTCGACGCGGCAATGGGCGAGTTCGGTTCCTGGTTCCTCTCGCCATCTGCCGGGGTTGCGGTGCCGGTGCTTTCGACCGACGCCGGAAACATGAAGGTCACGGGACGGCTGAGCTATGTCGGCGGCAGCGCCGGCGGCTATACCGAAACAGAGTCGGCGCTAGCGCTGAGGGTGGGTGAACGATCCATCAGCCTTCTGGATGCACGTTTTGGCCTGGCAGGCGACGTTCAAGCCGGCACGACCGCCCATGGAGTGGTTACTGTTTCGGGCAAAGGTGGGGTCTTCGTCCAGTCCCATCTGGGCGATGCCAGCACGCCCGTGACGCTTTTCGGTCAAACCCAGAACGCGATGGCACCCGACAGCACGGAGTGGGGTCTATACGCCGGGGGCGGCATGGCCGCCGACATCGGAAATGACTTCAGCCTGACTGCCGGATTGGACGGTCAGGTCCGTTTTGATGGCATGATTTCCGCTACTGCCCGCGTTGGGATCGCCGGCAGTTTCTAGTTTCGACCGCCTCCCATGCAAGGTCGACTGGGCTCCGCCTCCGGGCGGAGCCTTTTTTGCTTGCGAACAATCCGATCCATGCTGCAGCCACTGACGGCATGTTGCCTCGCCAGCGCATCGCGGAAGTTGGTCAAATGTACGCGAGCGAGGAAGCGCGGCTTTCGCTGTCTTTCAGCTTCGGCGCACAGTGTCTTGCTTCACCTTCGCTGCCGTTGCGGCAGCCCTCCGAACACTCCCCGCCCGGTGATTTCAAGGCCTTATCGCCCTCATGGGGCAGGGGGTAAGATCCCTTCCACATAAGACCGATGCACCAAAGCACCTGAAGGGCGGCGAATCCCACCGGGGTTCCCGACTGATTGCAGGTCCAAATGCGGCCTGTGGGTGACATCATGGGCAGGTGCAATTGGTGGGCGGCGTGACAAGAGCTCTATGAGATGCGGGGGCAATTCAATAGGTCAAACGCCGCAGGCTTCGGGTGTTTGCAGGGAAACCGGCTGGAAATGAAAGAACTTCCTGAACCAGGCCGGGTGAAGCATGTGCATGTGGTCCACCATGTCGGCGCTAGATACGTCGGAGTAGCTGACACCATTTATGTCGAAGCTAACGCGCAATTCGGGGTTCTGCTGGAGCTGTGCCAGCAAGTCGTAGAAGACGATTCCCTGGTCCGGCCGAACTGTCCATGCGAGCGCTGGTTCGCCACCGTGATCTTTCATCAGTGCGACTTGGTCGAGATAGCCAAAGGGTCGGTGCATCGACGAAAAAACCAGGTGATTGCTCACGCCTGCCTCCAGCCGAAGATTGGCGAACATGTTCACAGCCTGGGCCGTTTTCAAACCCATATAGGGAAGTGAGCAGTTCACAAAAAACAGCGTGGCAACAATCGATCCGACGACGAGCATAGACGGTTTGGAGGCGTATGGTCCCACCTGAGACCCGTAGCGTAAAACGGCCCAGCAGAAAGGTAGGACTAGGGGAAATACGGATAGCGAAGCGGCCGTGTAGTTCCCGACAATGGCGTAGACCGCGAGCCACGATATGAAGCTCAGAACTACAGCTTTGTAGACTGGCTCCTTCAGCTTCGCTCGGACGAGGCGCAGAAAGGGAGAGGTAGTGATTGACCGCGCTGCACTCTCGTTGAGAAACAATGTGTGCAGGGCCAGCGCCAGCATGGTGAACGATATATACATCGCGTACGAACTGAGGCTGAGCAGTAGGTGAAACGCTATGCCGGCAGCGATACCGACATGGCGTAATCTTCGCGTGAGAAGGGCTCCGGCAATCGCACCTTCGATGATGAAGGTTCCATAGATGGTGCCGTACTCAATGACGGGGCCATCCAGCTTTGCTAGGGGCGTCGGCATCTGACGCCACAGCGCCATGGCGCAACTGGTGATCGGGTTCAGGAAATCCGAATTGAGCTTGTGGAAGATACCAAAGAAATACATCACCAGAAGTGTTCCGCAACCAGCGGGCGCAAATCTCTCGAACACGCGAGAAACGTGGTCATTCCGTGCCATGGCGACGGCGAAAGATAACCAGTATCCAAGCAGAGCAGCCGACCGAACCATAGTGTGGTTGGAGCTCACGGGTGCTTGCACAATCGTGCTTACAGTGCTGACGAGCACTAAAAGGAACAGCGCCCGTGTCGACGAAGGTCTAAAGAGCGCCGCTACCGCAGCGACGAGTACCAGGAGCAAGTCCCAACTGCGAGGGAAGCGGTTGTACTCGAATGCGTAATTGAAAAAGTGAAAGATCGAGAACAGGCTGAAGAAGGTCGTAAATACCTCGCGTCGGGCATAAGACGTGTCTTCTTGGTCGTCGATCATCCTTCGGTTTAGAAGAAACAGGGCAAGCCAGCGGCCAGACCTCAGGAGGGGGTAGAGCAATCTAGCCGCCTGCGCATGCGAAAAGATGGCTCGGTTGAGGCGGTTCAGCAGGCCTGATCTGGTTGAAAGCGCTGCCAGATAGGCCACCGCATCAGCGCCACCGTATAGCCGTCCGCCGTCAGCGACCACCATCCCTTGATCCAGCTCGTACCCCGCCAGTTCCAGCTCTCGCTTCGTCTGGTTCGCAGTGCGAAGATCGATCAGTTCAACCATTGCGGTTTTCTGTAGCCGGAGCATGGTGACATACTGGCTGCAGAAGGGGCACTCTCCATCATAGAACACGCGAAGAGCCCGGGACTGGCCAGCAATCTGTTCAGGCGCTTCTAGCACCGGTTGCTCCTGTGACACGGCGACGGACGAACGTGGCTTGAGTTGGATTTCGCCGCCGAGTTTAAAGAACAAGCCCTCGGTAGTTCTTAACGCCTGGGCATCGTTGAACAGTAATTCGGTTGGTGTTCGACACTAAGCGTTATTGAACTTTCGCCGCCTAACGGGTGGTGGCTGGCAACGCCTTATCGTAGATTCCCGCAGGCTGAGCCACGTCCAATCCTGCCCGTATGTGCGCGGGCAGCCATACTGCCGCCCATGAGCGAAACGACCATGAATGCGCAGGGCGCTCGGTTCCTGCGGAGCAGCTGCCGTGAGGACAAGCTGCCTTGCGGCCGAAGATGAACTGGCCCCTACAACTGCCCGCCGGTTCGGGCAAATTCCGCTAGCAGCGCCAGCCTCAAGGATTCTGCCGCGGCCTTTGCCGCATCTTCCTGTGCTTTCTCCTGAGCAACGCTCATGGCCAACACCGACTTCGGCGAAATGGAGTTGTAAAGCGCCGTCGCGATGCGGGTGACGGTGAAGGTTTCTTCGCCCGGCCGGGTGACCACGGCAGTGGCGGTTACCGTCACCTCTTTGGTTTCTGCGCGGCCGATGGCGACGCCGTCGCGCGTGGTCCGAGGGGTGGCGGAGCGGGATGGGTCGCGTTCGCCGCTAGTGGCAACCACCTGCAACTTCGGTAAATTCTCGGAGCTTGCAAAGCGAAACGATAACTCCTGGTAGATGATCTGCTCGAGCCGCGAGTTCGGTTTGGCCATGTCGAAGGCCAGGCCCGTCGCGTCTAAACCTGCGGCATTGGTTTGATATACGGGTCTAAACGAACACCCTGAGCCCACAACGGCAAGAACAACCGCGGCAGCAATCGTCTGTCGTATCATCTTGATCACCCGAACTGACGTCGCACCTTGTAGGTGGCAGGTGGCAGGTGTCAATCCTTGAGATCCGTCTCCGCTGCGCGACGATCAGGTCGAAAGCGCCGATGATCTTCTTCGATTAAAGCCCTTCTGACGATCCGATGCCGGGCCAGAATATCGATGCTGCACCCATCTTAGCCAAGCTCGCCTGTGAGCAGCCGAATGCAAGAAGCTCGACAACGCGCTTCAGCATCTGCGTGCTGATCGAGGTTTAAAGCGAAGCCTGTACGACCGCCCTTCACGACCAGCTCAACCGCCAATACAGATGCCGTGGCCCACAGCTACTATTCACGCAAACGGGATCCGGGTCAGGAGGAAAGGGGCAAAGCAAGCGCTGTGAGCATAGGTGGGTTTGGTGCGAGCGGGCTGAGCAGCGGAACTTTAGAGCGTTTTCTTGAGGCGAGTGGATTAGTGTGCCACAGGAATACAGATTATCCGAGATTGCCATGACCCTTGCTGATGTGCGGCCATCCTTTCTACTCATTGCTCTTACTGGGGCGTTTGCGATTGCGCCGGTCGCGCCCGAAGCTGGAAACGCTCTTTTTCTTGGATCCGCTGGGGTCAGTATATTTATGATGCGGAGAGGCAGTGAGACGCTGATAAGACGACCAGTGGTCTGGATGTCCTTACTAGGTCTCCTTCTGGTGGCGCTCGCCTACGGAATTGCCACCGGAAGCATTAGTGGAGCGGCGGGCATCTTTTACTTCGCACCACTTGTGGCGGTTTGGCCCCTCATCTCGCTTTGCCGCGGCGGGGATGCACCGAGCCCAGTGCAGGTAGCAGTATTAGGTCTTTGTGGCTCAGCTGGAGCTGCCGCGATAGCAATCGGCGAATATGCTGCAACGGGCACTACTCGGGCGGGTGGAAGCGTGGCGAATCCTATTCACTTTGCCGACGCTGCGCTCGCTGCAGGCTTTTTATCGCTGCTGGGTTTGGTTTATCAAAAGGGTGCTGCACGCTGGCTTTTCATCCTAGGGCCGGCCGCTGCGTCTTTAGCAGTTCTGCTCTCGGGCACACGAGGTGCTGTGCTCGCCCTGGTGGCGATGTCTTTGACAGCCGTGGTCATGGCCGTCTTTCTAAGGCTGGTCTCCCTTCGCGTCCTTGCCACCGGTACTGTATTTTTTCTTACGATAGCGGTAGTCGGTGTAATTGCAGGTTTTGGTGCTGCCTCAGGAACGCAGCGTGTTATAAGCGGTTTGTCAGAAGTACTCCGGACGGGGGTACTTATTGATGGTTCCACATCGCTCCGGCTTCAGATGTACGAAGGGGGGCTCCGAGCCTTCTTAGCTTCACCGGTGTACGGCCATGGTCCGTTCGATTATGCGGAGATTGCAGCCGGCTGGGCTAGCGTACCGTTCGAGAGTGTTCCGCACCTCCATAATGACCTTATTAACTTTGCCGCGTCCGGAGGAGCCTTTGGGATAACTGCCTACCTCCTGTTTTTGCTCGCGCCTGTCACGCAGGTGTTACGTTCACCTCTAAGCAGCCATCGCCTCGGGCTGATCACGGTCGTGTGCACGTTGGTGGTCGGCTACTTGGTTATGGGACTTACCAATGCCACTTTCGGAATTCTCACTCTCACTGTCTTCTACTCGGCAATCTGCCTCGTCAGTGGTATGTATTCGGAGCAGACAGGACCTTTGCAGCCTGACGGCCTGCCTTAATGAAAGTTGGACAGCGCTGACCTGCTTCCCGCCATTCGGACCATTTTGAGCTGGAATTTTCCATACATGATCCCGTGGCCGGGAGATGGAGAGTTCGATGAAGAAGACCAAGTTCACCGAGGCGCAGATTGCCTTTGTGCTGAAGCAGGCTGAGGATGGTACGCCGGTGGCGGAGGTCTGCCGCAAGGCCGGGGTGGCGGAGGCAACCTTCTACAACTGGCGCAAACGCTACGCCGGACTGATGCCTTCGGAGGTGAAGCGATTGCGCCAACTCGAGGAGGAGAACGCCAAGCTCAAGCGCATCGTGGCGGACCTCAGCCTGGACAAGGCCATGCTGCAGGATGTGCTTGCAAAAAAGCTCTAGGGCCTGCCCGCAAGCGCTCTCTTGTTGATGAGGTACGGTTGGCCTGGAACGTCTCGATCCGCAAAGCGTGGGATGCGCTTCGGGTCGACAGGTCGCTCTACCACTACAAGACCAAGCGCGGCGAGCAGGCGGATCTGAAGCTGAGGATCAAACAGATCTGCGAGACCCGTGTCCGCTACGGCTACCGACGGGTGCATGTACTGCTACGGCGGGAGGGCTGGGAGGTGAACCCCAAGAGAATCTATCGCCTGTACAAGGAGATGGGTCTGCAGCTGCGCAACAAGGTCCCCAAGCGCCGGGTGAAGGCTAAGCTGCGGGATGACCGGACCGCGGCCACCATGAACAACCAGGTCTGGGCCATGGACTTCGTACACGACCAGCTAGCAACAGGACGCAAGCTGCGCATCCTGACCATCGTGGATACCTTCTCCCGGTTCTCGCCGGCAGTGGATCCACGGTTCAGCTATCGCGGCGAGGACGTTGTAACGGCTCTGGAGCGGGTCTGCCGGGAGGTAGGCTACCCGCAATCGATCCGGGTCGATCAGGGCTCCGAGTTCATCTCAAGGGACCTCGATCTTTGGGCTTACCAGAAGGGCATGATCCTCGACTTCAGCAGACCCGGCAAGCCCACGGACAACGCCTTCATTGAGTCCTTCAATGGCAAGCTGCGAGCCGAGTGCCTGAACACGCACTGGTTCCTCCCGGTGCGTGTGTGGATGCCCCCGCTTTGGCAAGAAGATTTTTAACGGCTGTTTGCGAACAAGGAGTTCTATCGGTCGTGTGTCAGGCCTCTCGATGTGGCCTGATTGGCCACGGGCCGGGATGCAGTTCGA
>JAESGL010000403.1_pt1 | contig 22340 bp, 29 predicted proteins | sample 9269711 | NCBI WGS metagenome assembly JAESGL01 (sample SAMN14515918, study PRJNA621676) | algae metagenome | isolation source: Kastovskya adunca ATA6-11-RM4 and co-occurring heterotrophs from soil and... | place: Chile: Atacama Desert | collected 2011-06-27
GTCAGGACTCGTTGATTACAGCCAGAAGATGACGGTGGCAGCGAGGGCGATGGCGGAGAAGAAGACGGTCGGGCAGCGGTCGTAGCGGGTTGCGACGCGGCGCCAGTCCTTGAGGCGGCCGAACATGATCTCGATGCGGTGACGTCGCCGATAGCGGCGCTTGTCGTACCTGACCGGCTCGTTGCGGGACCGCCGCCCTGGGATGCAGGGTTGGATGCCCTTGGCCTGGAGCGCATCCCTGAACCAGTCGGCGTCGTAGCCGCGGTCACCTAGCAGCCACTGAGCCTTCGGCAGGTCGTCCAGCAACGCGGCCGCACCGGTGTAGTCGCTGACCTGGCCCGCGGTCATAAAGAAGCTCAAGGGGCGTCCGTTCGCATCGGCTACGGCATGGAGCTTGGTGTTCATGCCGCCCTTGGTGCGGCCTATCAGGCGGCCAAGGCCCCCCTTTTTACCCGCAGGCTCGATGCCGTGCGGTGCGCCTTCAGGTAGGTGGCGTCGATCATAACCGTCTTCGGCTCGGCGCCTGCCGCCGCCAGCCCTTCCATCATCCGCGTGAACACGCCTGCCTCACCCCGGCGCTTCCACCGGTTGTAGAGCGTCTTGTGTGGCCCATAGGCGCTGGGCGCATCTCGCCAGCGCAGCCCATTGCGGTTGACGAAGACGATGCCGCTCAGAACCCGTCGGTCGTCCACCCGCGGCCGGCCGTGGCTCTTGGGAAAGAACGGCCGCAGCCGCTCAATCTGCTCATCCGTCAGCCAAAACAGGCCTGTCCTGACTGACGGACGAACCGATGGGCGGCTGCAAGCAATTGCCGGATGGCACGATGCAGGCAGGGTGACCGGTCAGCGTGATGTCAATTTATCGACGCAAGGATACCTTTCTTCACACCAAAGGCCGCTGGCGGGATGCAGAACACTACGGCATTGGTTCGCCAACTGGCGACATTTCGTGTATCCCGGCGCGATGAAGGATCGGCATGAAGCAGTTGTCGAAGAGGTCCTGCATTGCTCAGCCAGTGCCGCGCATTCGCTTGTTGCTGCCAGCTGGTGTCGTTCGGGCCTAAAGCACGGTCTCGACGCAGGAGCCGATCGGGTTCCAGATCTTGTATCTGCAAGTGACCTGATTCAGCGGCGGCAACGCTGTGAGTTGATGCTGGAGGTCGCGCGTCCCTTGCTCGACCAGCTGTTCCAGATCGTCTCTGCCACGGGTTGCGCCGTGATGCTGTCGGACAATGACGGTGTCGTTCTGGAAGCGCGTAGCCTCGCGGGTGACCGCGAGCTTTTCGATCGGATCGGCTTGACGCCCGGCGGAGTGTGGAGCGAAAGCCGGGAAGGCACGAACGGGATCGGCACCTGCCTGATCGAGGGTCGACCGGTCACGATCCATCGAGATGAACACTTCGCCAGCCGGAATACGGGCATAAGCTGCATGGATGCGCCGGTGCGCGATGCGACCGGCCAGCTTGTCGGCGCCTTGGATATCTCGAACTGCCGCTACGACCACAGCGCCGCGATGGGAATGCTCGTTCAGAAGATCGTGCAGGATGCCGCTCGCCGGATCGAGAGCGGCATCTTTCGCGCGCATTTCGCCTCGTACCGGATCATCGATGCCAATCTGCCAGGCGGCGATGCAGCCTTGCTGGCCGTTGATCGGGACGATCTGGTCATCGGCGCGACCTTCGCTGCAAGGCATCGGTTCAAACTGACCAACGCGTGTCTCGGGGGCCGCCGCACGGCTTCGAATATCCTCGGTGGCGAAGAAGCCACCTCGTTCGCTGACTCGGAACGGGCTTTCTTGCGCCGCGCGCTGGCGCGGGCAGACGGCAACGCCACCAAGGCGGCAAAGGAACTCGGCATCGGTCGAGCTACTCTCTATCGTCGAATGGAAAGGGTAGGTTTGCAGCGTCGCTGACATATCTGGTCTCCCCATTGTCTCGATAGCGAGACAATCGACCCATTCCATCAACCGGCAGTCCCTGTGCACCGCCGCCATCTCGCGGAACTATCGTCCTCGCGACCGGAAGGATCCGGCGGTTTCGAGAGGATGACGTGATGGACATGCAGACCAACCCCGCCACTTCGATGACGGTGCCGTTCGCGGAACGCTACGACAACTTCATCGGCGGAAAGTGGACCGCGCCCAAGGACGGGCGCTATTTCGACAACATCTCGTCGATTACCGGCAGATCCATTGGTCAGGTGGCACGCAGTCAGGCGGCCGATGTCGAAGCCGCGCTGGATGCGGCGCATGCGGCGAAGGAGGCCTGGGGCCGCACCAGCGTTAGCGAGCGAGCCTTGATCCTCAATCGGATCGCGGACCGGATGGAGGAAAATCTTCGCGAGCTCGCCATCGCGGAAACCTGGGACAACGGAAAACCGCTACGCGAGACAATGGCCGCGGACATTCCGCTGGCGATCGATCACTTCCGCTATTTCGCAGGCTGCATCCGCGCGCAGGAAGGCGGTATCTCGGAGATCGATCACGATACGGTCGCTTATCATTTCCATGAGCCACTGGGCGTGGTCGGCCAGATTATTCCGTGGAACTTCCCGATCCTGATGGCGGTGTGGAAACTCGCACCGGCACTGGCGGCAGGCAATTGCGTGGTATTGAAACCGGCCGAACAGACGCCGGCGTCGATCATGGTCCTGATGGAAATCATCGGCGACCTGCTGCCCGCCGGGGTGGTCAACGTGGTCAACGGCTTCGGCTTGGAAGCCGGCAAGCCGCTCGCCAGCAGCAACCGCATCGCGAAGATTGCCTTCACGGGCGAGACGACGACGGGTCGGCTCATCATGCAATATGCCAGCGAGAACCTGATCCCGGTGACGCTGGAGCTCGGCGGGAAAAGTCCGAACATCTTTTTCGAGGACGTATGTCGCGAGGACGACGATTATCTCGACAAGGCGATCGAGGGCCTAGTGATGTTCGCGCTCAACCAAGGCGAGGTATGCACCTGTCCAAGCCGGGCACTGGTGCATGAGAACATTTACGACCGCTTCATGGAACGCGCGATCCAGCGCGTTGAGGCGATCAAGGCAGGCAATCCGCTCGATCTGGAGACAATGATCGGCGCGCAGGCATCATCCGAACAGCAGCAGAAGATCCTATCCTACATCGATATCGGCAAACAGGAGGGCGCCGAACTGCTGACCGGCGGCGAGGCAGCCCGGTTCGAAGGCGATCTTGCAGGCGGCTACTATGTAAAACCCACCGTGTTCCGTGGCCATAACCGGATGCGGATTTTTCAGGAGGAAATCTTCGGACCGGTCCTGTCGGTCACCACCTTCAAGGACCAGGATGAGGCGCTGAACATCGCCAACGATACGCTTTATGGCCTGGGCGCGGGCGTGTGGAGCCGGGATGCGAACACCTGCTACCGCTTCGGCCGCGCGATCCGCGCGGGACGTGTGTGGACCAATTGCTACCATGCCTATCCCGCTCACGCGGCGTTCGGCGGCTACAAGCAATCCGGCATCGGGCGCGAAAACCACCGCATGATGCTCGACCACTATCAGCAGACCAAGAACATGCTGGTCAGTTACAGCCCGAAGAAGCTCGGCTTCTTCTGAGGCGAACAGCCCGGGCACGGCGACGCGGAGTTTCGCCCGCCGCCCGGCCTTCGAACGATAAAACTACAGGAGAGATGTCATGAGCAAGACCATGAAAGCCGCCGTCGTGCGCGCCTTTGGCGAGCCACTGCGGATCGAGGAAGTTCCGGTTCCCGAGGTCCAGCCCGGCATGATCCAGGTTGCCATTCAGGCCTCCGGTGTGTGTCACACCGACCTCCACGCCGCAGAAGGCGACTGGCCGGTAAAGCCCGAGCCGCCCTTTATCCCGGGCCACGAAGGCGTGGGCTTTGTCTCCGCTGTGGGCAAGGGCGTGACCCACGTGAAGGAAGGCGACCGGGTCGGCGTGCCTTGGCTCTACACCGCTTGCGGTCACTGCACGCACTGCCTCGGTGGATGGGAGACGCTGTGCGAAAGCCAGTTGAACACCGGCTATTCGGTCAATGGCGGGTTCGCCGACTACGTGCTGGCCGACCCCAATTATGTCGGCCACCTGCCGGACAATGTCGGCTTCAACGAAATCGCGCCGGTGTTGTGCGCGGGCGTGACGGTCTACAAGGGCCTGAAGATGACCGATACCCGGCCCGGCGATGCGGTCGTCATCTCCGGCATCGGCGGTCTCGGCCATATGGCGGTACAATATGCGGTGGCCATGGGGATGAAGGTGGTCGCCGTCGACGTCGACGACGCCAAACTCGACCTCGCCCGCAGGCTCGGTGCGGTGGAGACGGTCAACGCACGGACGGACAATGATCCCGCCACGACGGTAAGGCGATTGACCAGCGGAGGCGCGCGCGGCGCGCTGGTGACCGCGGTGAGCGAAAAGGCCTTTGAACAGGCGGTCGGCATGATCGGGCGCGGCGGCACCGTCGCGCTTAACGGCCTACCGCCGGGTGATTTCCCGCTCAACATCTTCGGCATGGTACTGAACGGTATTACCATACGCGGCTCCATCGTCGGCACCAGGCTGGACCTGCAGGAATCGCTCGAATTCGCTGGCGACGGCAAGGTAAAGGCGACGATCTCGACTGCCGGTCTCGAAGACATCAACTCGGTGTTCGACCGTATGCGGCAGGGCCAGATCGAAGGGCGGGTCGTCCTCGACCTGACCGTATAATGGCGAACGGTGACGAGCAGGACGAGGGAAAAATGGGGCGGGCCGCTTTGGTTCGCCGTGTGATTGCCACCGAGGCGGGAGCGGCGCTGCTGGCCGAAATCGTCGACCGTCACGGCCCGGTGCTGGTCCACCAGTCGGGCGGTTGCTGCGACGGTTCCAGCCCGATGGTTTATCCCCGCAGCGAGTTTTGCCTTGGCGGATCGGACGTGCTGCTCGGCACCATAGGCACCACGCCAGTCTATATCGGGGCGCAGCAATTCGCGGCATGGAAGCACACGCAGCTGATCCTCGACGTGGTGGAGGGACGGGGCGGGATGTTCAGCCTCGACAACGGAACGGGCCGACGCTTTCTCGTGCGAAGCCGTGTCTATGAGAAGGCCGAGATCACCATGTTGGCGGCAACCGACAGGCTTCACGCGATGCAAGCATCGGTGGAGCGCGATCCCGACGCCTTTTGGCTGGCCGAGGCATGCCGCCTGAACTGGAGCGTCTTCCCGACCAAAGCGGACGAGAGCAGCTTCGACAAAGCCGACTTCGGCATTCGCTGGTTTGCCGACGGCGAACTGAATGTTTCGGTCAACTGCCTCGATCGCCATCTGGATGCCCGTGGCGACAACGCCGCCATCGTTTTCGAAGGGGACGAGCCGGGCGAGGGGCGAACCCTCACTTACCGCGAACTGCATACGGAAGTCTGTCGTTTCGCCAATGTGTTGAAGGGCCGCGGCGTCGCCAAGGGAGATCGGGTAGTCCTGTACATGCCGATGGTACCCGAAGCCGCGATCGCCATGCTTGCCTGCACACGAATCGGCGCGGTACATTCGGTGGTGTTCGGTGGCTTTTCACCCGATAGTCTGTCTGATCGTATTTCCGATTGCGGCGCCAAGCTCGTTATCACCGCCAATGAAGGCAGGCGCGGCGGCAGGTCGGTTCCCCTAAAGGCCAATGTCGACGCGGCCTGTGCAAAGGCGGGCGGGGTCGAAACGGTTATCGTCGTACAGCGGACGACGACCGAGGTCGATCTCAAGGAGGGCCGCGATTGGTGGTGGCACGACTTGAGCAAAGGGGTCGATGCCGATTGTCCGCCCGAGCCAATGAATGCGGAAGATCCGCTGTTCATTCTCTACACCAGCGGATCGACCGGCAAGCCCAAGGGCGTGCTGCACAGCACCGGCGGTTATCTCCTGTGGGTCACGCTCACCACGGATCTTCTATTCGGGTTAGCCGACGACGATCTATTCTGGTGCACGGCCGATGTCGGTTGGATCACGGGCCACAGCTATGTCGTTTACGGGCCGCTCGCGAACGGCGCCAGCACGGTAATGTTTGACGGCGTGCCGACCTATCCTGATGCCGGACGCCTATGGGAAACGTGCCAGCGTCTGGGCGTCACCGTGTTCTACACCGCGCCGACCGCGATCCGCGCGCTGATGCGCGAAGGAGAGGAGCCGGTGAAACAACACGATCTGTCCCGGCTGCGGCTGCTCGGCACCGTAGGCGAGCCGATCAATCCCGAGGCCTGGAACTGGTATCACCGCGTGATCGGCGGCGAGCGTTGCGACATCGTCGACACATGGTGGCAGACCGAAACTGGCGCGGCGCTGATCGCGCCCGTGAACGGCACGGCGGAGGCGAAGCCAGGATCGGCGACCAAGCCGCTGCCGGGTGTATTTCCGGAACTGGTCGATGCCGAAGGCCGCACACTGGCCGGCGCGGTGGAGGGCAATCTCGTCCTCACCCGTAGCTGGCCCGGTCAGATGCGCACGGTTTACGGCAATCACGAACGCTTCTTTCAGACCTATTTCAGCACCTACCCGGGCAGCTATTTCACCGGAGACGGCGCACGTCGCGATGCCGATGGCGATTACTGGATTACCGGCCGGGTGGATGATGTGATCAACGTATCGGGCCACCGCATGAGCACCGCCGAAGTCGAAAGCGCGCTGGTGGCGCATGAGCGTGTGGCGGAAGCGGCGGTGGTGGGCATGCCGCACGATATCAAGGGACAAGGCATTTACGCCTTCGTGACGCTCAACGCGGATCAGGAGGGCGACGAGGCCCTGCGTGCCGCGCTGTGCAAATGGGTGCGCAGCGAGATCGGTCCGATCGCCACGCCCGATGCGATCCAGTTTGCGCCCAGCCTACCCAAGACGCGCAGCGGCAAGATCATGCGCCGCATTCTGCGCAAGATTGCCGAAGGGAAACCGGGCGAAGTCGGAGACATGTCAACCTTGGCCGACCCTGCGGTGGTCGACGAACTCGTGGCCAACCGCATCAGCGCCTAGGTGTAGCGGCTCGCAATGATGATCGCCCGGAACTGCAATAGAGGGGGCTTTCGCGCTTGAATTATGTGAGACGCTGGCGATCAGCCGGCGCACGTTCGGTGAGACGCAAATCACATTCGATGCGACGGACGCGAGATGTTCACCGAGCGGCGCGGGATCGCGGACACGGCGGTCAAAGCGGTAATCCTGCCGCGCGCATATCGTCGGTCAGCTCGCGCGCACGAGCCGGATCAAGCCCGCCCCGGAGCAGTTGCCGTATCTCCGCCGGCTTGGCGTCGAACTGGTCCGCCAGGCTCTTCGTATCGTAGCCGTGGCGGGTAAGCTGGGGTTCGAGGTCGTCAATCTGGCGTGACAGCACACCCTCTACGGTAGCGGCATCGATCGGTTTCACGCTGGCCTCGAACCCGGCTTCGAACGCGCGCACGAGATGGCGGCCGATCTGGAGCGGTGTCTTAAGCTTGGCGGCGAGCAGGATCGCGGCGTCTTCGGTCAGCACGGCATCGGGTTCTATCCCCGGCGACAGTGCGGTGCGCAGCGCCCAGTCGATATAGTCGCGCTGCCGATCGCGCAGGCCGCCAAACTCGAACACGGTCGTCCGGTCGCCGATTTCCTCCATCAGCGGGCGTTTCAGGTCGTTGCGCAGCTTCGGATGGCCGACGAGGATCACGGCCAGTTGACCGCCGCCCTCGGTGACAAGCTCAACGAGGCGCTTGAGCGCGGTCAGCGTCTTTGGGTGGAGGTCGTGGGCGTCGTCGACGAACAGCGCGACCGGTCGCTTGGCCTTGCGAAACAGCTCCTGCAAATCGCGTTCGCGCCGTTCCGATTGGCTTGGGATCGAGACGGTCTTCTCAGACGAAAGATCATAGAACAGCGCTGCAACCAGCAGCGGCACCGATATCTTGGCCTTTTCCAGGCTGAGCGCGCGCGAGACGATCACACGGCCCTCGCGCTCTAGTTCTTCGCGCAGTCGCCGCGTCAGCACGGTCTTGCCCGAGCCGATGGTGGCCGTAAGCGCGATCAGGCGACCACCTGTGATCGCGGTCTTCAGATCATGGGTAAGCTGGGCATGATGCTCGGTCTCGAAGAAGCCGAGATCGACCGGGGGCCGGGCCAGCCCGTAATAGCGCATCACCTCGGTCTGCATCAGCCGCTCCGTCTGTGGCCGGGCGGGAATCGCCTGCGGATTTCATCCATCACTTCGGGCCGGGACAGCGTGCGCGCGAGCAACGCGTCGATGAAGGCGCGGTCCTCTTCGCAAAGGCCGCCAAGCGGCAGGCGCAGTTCCTCGGATATGGCGAAGCGTGCCTTGAGCGGCGTGGCGAAGGTGAGTTCGGCGAACGGATCTGGATCGGCGAATGGCCGGGCCGGCACAGGTGCGATCCCATCGGTGGGCTTGCGACCGATCACCACGATGTCGTCCTCGCCCGTCAAGACCGAGCGAGGGATTCCGATCTTCGTCGCCAGCGCATCGACGCGATCCGCGCGGACCTCGCGCCGGCTCTTGCGATGCTTGCGATAGCGATGCAGCGGCACCGGCCCTCCGACCGGATCGAACGGGCCGTATCGGTCATCGCCATGCTCGACCCATAGCTCCTGGTCGAACAGCCCCCACCAGACGACAACCGTTTCGCCGGCCACTTCGGACGTGACCTCATAGGTAACGCCGGCGACGGTCAGCCGGCAGTCGAGGCCGACCTTGCGGCGCTCTGGCTCGCGCGCGAATGCGCAATAGCGCTCCCAACTGCACATGGCGCAAATGCCGCCATCGGGCAGGTGGCCGAGCCAGTCGTCGATCCGAGAATGCGGCTCGCGACGATGGTCGCCGCTGTTGTAGGTGGCGATGTAGCGCGCCAGCCAGCGATTGGCCTCCTCCTCGCTGGCGGGTTCGTGAAAGTGGTACAGCGTCTCGTGCGCTTCCTTGACAGTGCGGAACGGGCGCTCGACTTTCCCCTTGGCGCGCGCGGTCGTGCGGCGTCCGTCCGACCCTGCTGGCATGTGCGGAGTGACGGTAATCCCGAGACATTCCATGACCCCCTTGAACACGCTCGATTTGCCGACCGGGCCGCCATCGAGCTGGATGTTCTCCGGAATACCTCCAAACGGATTGTCCTCCTTTGGTGCCATCGCACGGAACAGGAAGCGCAGCGCCGCCTCGGCATCCTCCCCATAGACGAGCGCATATTCCTGGTAGACGACGCCCGACCGGTCATCGACCACCGAGAACAGCATCAACGTAGGCGCGCCATTACGATCGGGATCGATCCAGGTCGGGGCCTTCAACTGCTTGAGATCCGACGGGCTCATGTCGAAATGCCAGAGCATGTTGGCGCGTTCGGCCTGATAGCGCACCGCAGCCGGCTCGCGCGTCATCCGCTCGGTGTCGTATCCCCGTTGCCGCATGTGCCGGTTGAGTGTCGAGGCAGCCAACCGACCTGCCGGCAGCTTCACCAGACCGCGATCGGGGGTCTCGACACCGTGTTCGGTGACGATTTCGAGGATACGCTTCGTCGAGAGACGACGGCCTTGACGGTTGGTCGTGCGGCTCTTCATCGCCGCAACGACCTCACACCACCATTCGATCTCGCCGGCAGGCATGGTGCGCGACAGGCCACGATCGGCACGGTGTGCGTCCTTCGGCCTTCGCTCGCCGCGCAACAGCCGGTAGAGCGTAGCGCGGCTGATGTCGTAGAGTTCGGCGGTCGATGTCATCAGCGGCTGCCGCTCGGGATGCCTTGCCGGCAATGCCGCCAAACGACGTCGGAGCGTCACGATCGCCTCGATGGGGACCGTGACGCCCGCGCTCATTATGCAGCCTGGCTTTGCGGTTGCCGAGTGGGACCCGCATCGAGCAACGCCTGCCCCGGCGCCTTGGGGGTGCCGTCGCCGTTGACATAGACATACAGGGTCGTGGTCGTGATCCCGAGCCGCTTAGCGACATCAGCCGCGACGACACCTCGATCGGACATCGCCGCCATCGCCATCGTCAGCGTCGCCCGGTTCATCTTGCGCGGCCGACCGCCCATGCGACCGCGCGCGCGCGCCGCAGCAAGGCCGGCATGGGTACGCTCGGCGATCAACTCGCGCTCGAACTCGGCGAACGCCGCGAAGATGCCGAAAGCGAGACGGCCATTGGCAGACGTCGTGTCGATCTGCGCGCCGGCACCTGCCAGCACCTTCAACCCGATCCCGCGCGACCGGAGATCCTCCGCCGTCGTCACCAGATGGCGCAGATCGCGGCCGAGGCGGTCCAGCTTCCAGATGACGAGCGTGTTGCCCGGCTGAAGCGCCTTCAGGCAGGCGGTCAGGCCAGGCCGCGCATCGTGGCGACCCGATGCCATATCCTCATAGATGCGCGACGGATCAATGCCGGCCGCGAACAGCGCGTCGCGCTGCGGCTCCAGCGTTTGCGTGCCGTCCGACTTGGACACTCGGATATAGCCAATGAGCAATGCGTACCCCGCCAGAAAAGACTACCGGCATGGTGCAAGATGGCGCTGGTTTTCACAACGGGTTTTCTTGCTCTTTTCGGATTGCCGGGACCGGCATTGTCAGACCGCGAGAAAACCGCTCGTTTTCCTTGCGGAGCCAACTTCGGCACGGTCGGCAGAATTCGCCAACTATCGGCTTAGCCGATGCATTCAGAGCTTCTGGAAGCGGACGCTTTCTGATGCGGGATTGTGGCACCGTAAACTTGCCGAAAGCTATGGTAGTCTGCTGGTGTCACAACCGACCGAGACTGTTGAAAAACGGCTGCTTGCGGCGGTGACGGAGGCGTGATTCACTCCTGCGAGGCGTCAGGGGATCACGAGCATGATGGGTCGACAGGTGGCGCAGGGCGCGCTGTTTTACGGGTTTCGGCTCGACGAACATGTGCCTGCTGATCACCTGCTGCGACGCATCGACGGTCTTCTGGATTTCGGCTTCGTGCGCGAGGCGCTGGCAGCAAACTACAGCGCGACCGGGCGGCCCTCGATCGATCCGGAGCTGATGCTGAGAATGCTACTGATCGGCTACCTGTTCGGTATCCGCTCGGAACGGCGCCTGTGCGAGGAGGTGCACCTCAACCTTGCCTATCGCTGGTTTTGCCGGCTCGATCTGGCCGACCGGGTGCCAGACCACTCCACCTTCTCCAAGAACCGGCATGGTCGTTTCCGCGCCTGCGACCTGCATCGCCTGTCCGTCGTCAGAACATTCGGCACAACTCGCGGCGTAAATTAGCGGAGTGGGGGCCTCGTCTGGGGTTGATGTTAGGCGGCGCGCTTGCGGTGAAGCAAGCGCCGATGTTGGATGGTCTGTCGTTTGATCCTTTCGCGCTGTTTTATGATGGCGGGAGCCCTTCCGAAGTAGGCGTCGGCGGGCGTCACGTTGTTCAGACTCTCATGATATCGCTGGTGGTTGTAGTACTCGACGAAGGCCTCGATCTGGGCCTCAAGGTCGCCGGGCAGGAAGTAGTTCTCCAGCAGGACGCGGTTTTTCAGGGTTTGGTGCCAGCGTTCGATCTTGCCCTGGGTCTGGGGATGCATCGGAGCGCCGCGCACATGACTCATCTTCTGCGCATCGATATATTCCGCCAGTTCGCCGGCGATATAACTCGGGCCGTTATCGCTGAGCAGCCTGGGCTTGTGCAGTACGGTGGCGCTGTCGCAGCCGGAAGCCTTGAGGGCGAGGTCCAGCGTGTCGGTGACATCCTCGGCCCGCATGTTGGTGCACAGCTTCCAGGCGATGATGTAGCGCGAGAAGTCGTCGAGCACGGTCGACAGATACATCCAGCCCCACCCGATGATCTTGAAGTAGGTGAAGTCGGTTTGCCACATCTCGTTCGGGCGCGTGGTCTTGGTATGGAACTGATCGGCGGCCTTGATCACGACATAGGCCGGGCTGGTAATCAGATCGTGGGCCTTCAACAGGCGGTAAACGGTGGCCTCCGATACGAAGTAGCGCTTCTCGTCGGTGAAGCGCACCGCCAGTTCGCGCGGCGACAGCTCGCTGTAATCCAGCGCCATCTCGACGATCTGCTGCTGGATATCGTCGCCGATGCGGTTCCACACACGGTTCGGCGCCGATGGTCGATCTTCCAGCGCCTCCGGCCCGCCCTCGAGATATCGGTCATACCAGCGGTAGAACGTCCGGCGGGCAATGCCGAGCTGGTCCAGCGTGTGCTTGGCGGGCAGGTGCGACTGCTCGACGATCCGGATGATCTCCAGCTTCTCGGAAGCGGGATACCTCATTCGTCGTCGCCCCCATCCGCGATCATGCTTTTTTTAAGCAGCCGGTTCTCCAGCGTCAGATCGGCGACGCATTCCTTCAAGGCACGGGCTTCGCGGCGCAGATCCTGCACCTCGCCGGTGGTCGCAGCACGGGCGGTGTCGCCGGCCAGGCGGCGCTTGCCCGCTTCCATGAACTCCTTCGACCAGGTGTAGTATAGGCTCTGCGCGATGCCTTCCTTGCGGCATAGCTCGGCAATGCTGTCGTCGCCGCGCAGCCCATCCAGCACGATGCGGATCTTGTCCTCGGCCGAGAAGTGCCGACGCGTCGCTCGCCGGATATCCTTCACCACCCGCTCCGCAGGGGCCTTCGGCGGCGATTTTTTCAAGGAGGGTTTGGGCTTCATCTTCGTTCCTTCGTCACTACGACGAAGCCCAAACCCTCCTTAATTTACAACCTCAAATCTGTGCCATTGGTGCTGACGCCGGACATAGACCTCTACCGTGCAGCTATGCTCGGCAATTACCTGATTGAACCTGCGGTTCATGTCGGCGTAAAGTTCGTAACAGCTGCTTCTATACTGAATGCCGTGTTCGCGAACGGTGTCGCGGATTTTGAACATCGGTGCGCCCATTTTGATGTGCAGCGCCTTCGCCTCTTCTGAACGAGCGATAGCACAGCCGTCTCCGTTCGACAGGACTATCAACGGTTTATTGCGCAGTGACAGGTCGAAAACCCGTTCCGACGAGCAGTAGAAGTTCGCCACGTCGGCGATCGCCCACATGGTCCCTCAGCCCTGAAGGTTGCGGACGCAGGCGCGCACCACGCCCCACACCTCGACGTTCTCGTCCGCGACCACCGGCTCATAGCGCATCCGAGCATTGCGCGCCTCGAGCAGTGGCTTGCCGTCACGCCAGACGATCTGCCGGATCACGAAGCCGCTATCGACCACCGCGATTACGATCCGGCCGCTGGTCGGTATCGCGTCGCGATCGACCACCACAACGTCGTCGTCATGGATGCCGGCATCGATCATCGACTGGCCGCTGACGCGGAATACGAAGCTGGCGGCGCGGTCGAGCCGCAGCAGCTCGACCAGGTCGATCGCCGTCTCCTCCCAGTCCTGCGCGGGTGACGGAAAGCCCGCGCCGGCCGTACTTACGACCTGCAAGCGCAGGGCGACGGGGACTTCGGCGATCGGTACGGGTCGGGACAAGGGAATGGCGCACGCGGACATGCGCGCATGATACGCGCCTACAGAACATCTTGGGAACAGGGATTTCCGCTTTTGTTCTGACCCTACAAGCCGCATAAGTGGCCATGCCGATCCGCCCCGAGAACCGCTGGCTCTATCCGATCGACTGGCCGCAGATATCCGACCGGGTTCGCTTCGGTCGCGCCAGAGGCCGGTGCGAACGGTGCGCGCGGCCGCACAAGCGCCGTGTCGCCCATCTCGGCGATGGTCGGTGGTGGGACGCCGATGCGCGGTGCTGGCGGTCTAACACCGGGCGGCGGATCAAGGGACAGAGGTTCGTGCTGGCGCGGATAAGGACCACCTATGTCGTCCTCGCCTGCGCACACCTCGATCACGATCCTGGGAACAGCACCCCCGGCAACCTCGCGGCGCTATGCCAGCGATGCCACATGCTGCACGATGCCGAGGAACATCGCTGGCAGCGATGGTGGAACGCTTACCGCATCCGTGCCTGGCGCGACCTGTTCGAAAGTCCGCAGGAAGTGCGGCTGCGTAATAACGTGAGCAGATGAAAACTTCAGATCGGTCCTACAACACCCTCTCGCAGTGGGCCGCTGATCGTGCCGACATGCGCATCGTTTGTGATTGCGGACGAACGATAAACATCCCTTCGGAACAAATACTCCAGCGTTTTCGCCGCGACAGCGATGTCCCGTCCAGCTTTGTCCGGCTGCGATGCCGTCGCTGCGGCCGGAGTGGCCATGCCACGGTGACTTCGGTTCCGATTCTGCGCCGGTAACGACATCATCTGATACATGAACCATGTCGTGATCGTTCGATGGGTAGCCACTTGGGGCCGCGTCGGATAGCTAGGCCACGTAGGTCTGCGACTGGTGTTTATGAGCCAGTAGCCGTTGGGACGGCCATTTCGGCTATACCCAATCGAGCCATGCGGGACGAGGAGCGAGGAAGCGTGATCCAGGCAGCGCGCGTATATCTACGGGTCAGCACCGACGAACAGGATCTGGCGCGGCAGGAGGCGATCGTTGGCAATGCGCGCACCGCCGGCTTCTATGTCGCGGCGGTGTACCGCGAGAAGGCATCAGGCGCGCGGCCGGACCGGCCCGAACTCCTGCGGATGGTAGGCGACCTGCAACCTGGCGAACTGGTGATCGCGGAGAAGATAGATCGCATCAGTCGCCTTCCGCTGCCCGAAGCGGAGCTGCTGGTCGAGACGATAAGAGAGAAGGGGGCTCGACTGGCGGTGCCGGGGATCGTCGACCTCTCTGACTTGGTCGCCGACAGTTCGGGGGTGGCGCGCATCGTGCTGGAGGCGGTGCAGGACATGCTGCTGCGCGTCGCGCTGCAAACCGCACGCGACGATTATGAAACCCGACGCGAGCGCCAGCGCGAGGGGATTGAGATCGCAAAACGGGCAGGACGTTATACCGGACGTAAGCCCGATCTTGCTCACCACCGCCGGATCGTCGCCCTACGCGACGCCGGCATGAGTATCGCGCGCACCGCCGAACTGGCGGGGTGCAGTATCGCGCAGGTCAAGCGCGTGACCGCAATTCACCGTAGAATGCTCGCCGCCGCCCCCTCACCCGCGATCGGAACCAGCCCTTGAGCAGCATGTCGAGCGATGGTGCGAAAGGTCGGGTGTACGGGCTTTGGACCGCGGCCGCACACCTTGCCGTAATCGTGCACGCCACCTTGCCAGCAATCAGGCGTTGTGGCGTTCCAGCAAGCTGGCAATTGCTTCACGCATCAAGTCTTCAATTGTCCGATCAGTATCAGCCGAAAGACGCTTAACTCTCCGGTGCTCTTCGGGCGGCACCACGACGGTCAGGCGCTTCATACCCTCTCTCGTTTTTGCGCGATAAAGGCTTGGAGCCTCGCGCTCGCCGGTGGCGGGTAAAGCGGATACTCCATTCGCCTCGTGTCTCGCTGACGGGGAAGCCACGTTGGCTACGGGCTCTTTTGCCGCCGCTTTCATACTCTCCGCCAGGCTCGGACGTTTAGCCATAGATATTCCCTTTCGCTGTAATGCCAGCTTCATGACATTGGTGAATTGCTGGTAAGCCGCCATGCCTGCACCTGGGCAATAAATGTTGCCTAGATTGCAGGTTGCCATCAAGCGACCATGCCATATTGCTGGCAACAAGGCATACTATCAATGTTGCGGTCGATTTTGCTGGAAATCAGGCATTCTGGCTTGCCTTAGAAGTTCAGGGTTTGACGAAGCCAAGCCACCACTTGGTCAACCTCCTCAGCAGCCTTGCCTCCTGGTTCGTACTCGGACGCGGTTTGGCCGACCGTAAGAGCGTGCCCGAAGGCAGCTCGTTGCTGAAGACCAACTGGCGCAACATCCATGCCGTGCTGGGCTATAGCGGTCTGGGCGTCAGCCAGCAGTTGGGTTGCTCTCGGCGGGACAGCGTTTAGAACGACGAACGCCTCCTTCCTCGCGCTGGCGACCAGCTCCGCAGTGCTCACAATCGCGCGAAGATCGAGGATGCCCGCTCGACAAGGAATCAACACGAGGTCCGCCGCTTTAATCGCGGCGATTGCTACGCTGTCAGAGTGGGGCGCAGTGTCGATGACGACAAGCTCGGCACCGCCGTCCGAGGCGGCTTGTAAACCGTGGGAAAGACGGGAGTAAGGCAGGGCAACCACGACAGGGGCCTCACCTTGCCGGCTGTCACCCCAACCCGCAGCACTCGCCTGTGGATCTAGGTCAATAATGGCCGAGGGGAGGCCCGAAGCCTCCGCAGCGGTTGCGATGTGAAGCGCAAGGGTCGTTTTCCCCGCGCCCCCCTTTTGACTAACTATCGCGATTGTTTTCATTATTGCTGGCATATTGGCAAAACGGCAAGCATGCAAGATCAATTATCAGCAATAAGACATGCCAATAGTCCGATATGCCGGATTGCCAGCAATATGGCAGCTTCATGCTTTCGCAGAATTCCGTGCACATTCGCATTCGTTAAGGGCAGTTACGCAAGCCTGCGCTTCTCCGCCTCCCACCGCAAATAGCCAAAGTAGCGCATCTCCGCAGGAGAAAAGACGTCTGCCCTTTGCATTGCCAAAGCTGGCTGGCAGACGCTTTACTCGATATGCTATCTATGTCCGATCATCGAGTGGGAGAATGAGGATGCGTACGATTATCGCCGCTGCTGCCGCACTTTCCCTTGTCGCAGGTGTTCCGGCTTTCGCTGCACCCTGCAAGGACGCCAAGGGCCGCTTCGTTAAATGTCCTGAGAAGCCAGTCAAGCCGGCACGCTGTAAGGATGCAAAAGGCAAGTTCGTCAAATGCGGTGCGCCTGGCAGCAAGCCTGTGTAACAACAATGGCATACTAAAGCGTCTCGCGACGCGGTTATTCAGCCTATCGGAATCAACAGTTGACCACATCGGTATTCAAGGTGGACAAGTTCGTCGTTCCTGCCGCGAGCATTAATACCTTCGTTGAGAAGCTTGCTGAAACGCACAGCTTTCTTGACGACATGGAGGGGTGTCTACAGAACCTCATCCTTACCCGAGAAAACGGGCTGGCCAGCTATAGCGTGGTGACGATCGTCGAATGGCGGGACCAGGCATGCTTCGATCACGCCAAGTCACTTGCTGCCGAACGACACCGGGCAAATGGCTTCGACCCGGCGACCATGATCGACGCGCTCGGCATCCACGCCGACCTTGGCAACTATCGCGTGGTCGAGCATTGACGAGCTTATCGCACCGATATCAGAACGTCATCACCACTGCCTGGCGAACCGGCCGAGCAGCGGGGGCGGGGGCTACGGCGCGGGGTTGCCGCGCAACGACAACTCCACCGTATCTCGGCGATGGCGACAGCGAAAGTGCAACCGATCGATAGCTGGCCGGGTGAATACCATCGCGGGTATCGATCGCTGCGAGATGGACGATCTCATCGCCGAACGATCGCGCGATGGCCGCGCTGATCCGCGCCGCTGCCGGCGCGTAGGGAGTGACCCAGGCAACCCGCGTAGCCCTGACCCGCTGGCGCAGCGCAACGAGATTGCGCAAAAGGTTCGGATTGCCGGCGTCGTTCGATCCCAGCGCGATCACCGCGCGCGCCCGATGTCCGCCATCGGTGAAGGTACGCAGCATTTCAGCAGAGGACGCACCGACGCGCGCGTGAACCTCGCAACGCAACCCCTCGCTGGCGAGTGCGCCTGCGGTTCCCACCGCGATGCTGTCACCGATCACGATGCAGGCAGGTGGCGGGGGCGGGAGCGGCATCAAAAATCCAGATCGCGGGCGCGCATCTGCTCGGCGGCAAGGTCGGCCACCGGCCCTGCGCCTTCAGCCGCCTCGTGGATCTCGATCACGGCCTTGTCGTCGAGCCACTCGACCATCAGCGCGACCGCACGGAGATTGGCGGGATCGAGCACGACCCCGCCGGCATCACCGTTACCGTCTGACACCGAACCGGTCCCGCAAGTCGGCCATCTTCGTCCAGATCTCGGCCGAGCGCAGCGCACGCTCGCGCTGGTTCGGCAACTCCGCCTCGGCGGCCTCCGCCAGGGCAGCGGCAGCGCGTGTGCGCAAGTCCATGACATTTTCCGACATATCGTCTCCCGGTTGCTTCGGCGGGCGGTGTCGCCCGCCGAGTGGATCTCAGTTGCCGTTCATGCGGTCGCGGACCTGCTTGGCCGGCGCGAAGGTCAGCTTGCGCTGTGCCGCGATCGTGATCGCCTCGCCGTTCGAAGGATTGCGACCCTGCCGCTCGGGGACGTCCTTCACCTTGAACTTGCCGAAACCGTTGATGCTGACCTCTTCGCCTCCGGCGACCGCCGCGGTCAGATTGGCGAAGACAGCATCGACCACCTTTTTGGCATCGCCCTTGGCGAGACCATGGGTGTTGACGAGCTGGTCGGCGAGATCGGAAGTCGTAACTGCCACGTATATGTTCCCTTGCTGTGATTTCCGATGCGAACCCTATCCACGATCAGGCGTCACCGCCATCCGGTGTTGCGATCTGTTCGCGCATTTCGCCTTCGTACGGCCGCACCAGCGCCAGGGCCGCCGCATGATCGCCGTCGAGCCAGGTCGTGAAGTCGCCCGGGTGCAGGATCGCCGGCATCGCCTTGGGATGCCACGGCGCGACCGTCTCGTTCGGACTGGTGGTGCAGAAGGCATAGGCGTCGCCACGCTCGGTCGGTCGCCACAGCCCGGCGAAGAAGCCGATCGGCCGATCGGGCAACGAGAACCAGACCTGGCGCGGCTTGCCGTCGTCGCCCTTGCCGCCTTCGGGATGCGGCTCGGCAAAGTGCGTGAAGGGCACGAGGCAGCGCCGCTCCGGGTTCGCGATCGAGGGCTTCCACATCGAGGACGAAAGGTTGCGCGCATTGGTGACGTACTTGTCGAGCTTCACCGCCGGATCGCGCTTGCTCGCGACCTTCGTCGGGAAGCCCCATTCCATCGCCACGGGCTCGAGCGGGCGGTTGCCTTCGCCCGATCGGCGCACGACCAGGCCATGCCGCGCGGTCTTCTTGCCGGTCGGAAAAATCTCGCGCGGCACGGGGAAGTTCGCGTCCTCGGGGTAGGGCGGCTCATAGCCGCACGCCCGCATCACCTCCGCCTGCTTCGCGCTCAGTCGATACCGATTACAGACGATCGCCTCCCTGTGTGAAATGGCCACGCCATCCTGCGCCGATCATCGAATTTCCACCACCGGCGGCTCGCTGACGATGACGTCGCCATCGGCGCCGGCGCGGGCGGCTAGAATGGCGACCGCCCCGATCAGTTCATCGACGGTCCGCGAACGGGCCTGGGCGATGCCCGCCGAGAAGGTCATCATGCCGAGTTCGACGTCGCTCTCGCGGACCTTCATCCGCCGATCGGCGAATGCCTGACGGGCTGCATCGAGACGCGCGATCAGCTTGTGTGCCGGCATGTCCCGGAAGACGGCGAGCAGCCGATGGTCACCGGCACGCCCGATCGCGGACGGGCGGCATTGTTCGGCAAGGGTCGTGACGAGGACACGCAACAATCTCACCGCAACCGCCTGACCGTGACTCGCCTCGACATGCGCGAACCTGTCGAGATTGAACATCGCGACCGATACGTGCTGCCGCTCGGAGGCGAGTGTCATCGCGAGCCGGTCGAGCACCGCGTCATGCGACAATGCACCGGTCGCGGGATCCTGCTCAACGACGTCAAGGATCGCGAGAAGATCGTCATGGAGCGCTCGGGTCCGGCTGCTGACCGCCGCGAACGACTCCTCGGCCGAGCGGCTCTGCGCCAGCATCCGCATGACGATCGCGCGCACGGTCTGCACATCGCCCTCGGCGAGTTCGATAGCCGCCAGGGTAAGTTCGCGGGTCAGCGCGGACGCCTCGCCGCTTGCAGCGGTCATGACCGCGAGGATGCCGAGCGAGATGCGTTCGATTTCGGGTAGCAGCCGGTCGTTGGCGGGGGCATCCACTGCCGGGGCGGGTGCAAGGCTGGCCACCTGTCGCTCGGTCAGCCGGACGCCGCCATCGATCAGTTCATCGACCCGGGACCTGAACATGGCATCGCGTCCGTGCAGGTAGCGGTGGGCGAAGGCATAATGTCCCGGCGTATGCTCCAGCTGATGGGCATCGAGAAACTTCAGCACCGCCACACCGCTGCGCGTTTTGCTCCGACGCCCGGTCATGCGCCGGCCACGAACAGCAGCGCGGCGAGCGACATCACGAACAGCGACAGCCAGATCGCGATCTGGCCGTAGATGTGCATGGCGAGCCCGACCCAGCTATAGCGGCGGCGCAGCACGATGCCGCTCGCTACCGCCACGAAGAAGGAGATCAGCGCCGGCGTCGCGATCGAGGGACTGCGCGCCATCGTCGCCTCCGCCAGCGGCAGGAGTCCCAGCGCCAGCACCAGCAGCCACGAGAAGGCCAGTACCACCCTCGATCGCAGGTCGAGTTCCACCTGTTCGGTGGTGCGGGAGCGTTCGGTTGTGAACCTCGTTGTCATGGTCTACCCTTCGCGCGAGGAGGCTGGGCTATGTTCGACAGTGAAACGTACACGACAAGCCGGGATAGGTTGGGGACGCCAATTTATGCTGAAACACAGGAGCCAGATCGATACGAGTTTGGGCCTTTCTACGACGAAGAAGGTAACGAAACGATCGGTTCAAAGATCGGCGGATATCTTTCCCTGCTTTTGATGATCGGGTTCATTTTTTATCTGTGGGCTCGCTAGGACCAAAAATCTTCTCTTTCAGGTAGCGGGATCCAGGGAAGAGTTCCGGCATCTCGCGAGCCTTCGGATCGGTGAAGAATTGCCGGTTCATGTCCTTGTCAACCTCGCTACGTACACCCGAGCCAGCATCCAGATGTCCCTGACGCATGACGGAAGCCACGCCTCCTTCATCCGCGATCCCGGCTTGACCCGCTGCGATGCTTCCCGCCGCCCCGATGGTGTCAGGCAGCGATCCCGGGATGTTCACAGGCAATAGCCCACCGGGCCGATGATGGCCGCGCACATCCGCCTCCGATGTGATCGGTGAGGCAGGAACGTCTACAAGATCCGGCTCGTGGAGGCGCGATGCCACGGAGTCCATGATCTCCTGCTTCGACGATGCGAGATACTCGGACATCAACTGGTCGCGGACCTGCCGCTGCTGCGGCGTCATCACGACGGCAAGCGGGGAGGGGGCATCGAGACCCTGGCGTCCCGCGATACGACGCTCGTACCACTGCGAGAAATCCTGGCTGAGGTTCTGGCTGACCTGGAAGTTATGGCTCTCCATGTAGCTGGCTTCGTTCGACAGCTGGTCCGCACGCTCGTTCAGCTTGCGCGCACGCAATTCGTGGGTCGCGGCCTCGGAAAGCGCTTGCTCGCGGCTGCGCGACGCCGTGCTGGATCTCTCGTTGCGGCTCGTGAGCGCGGTACGCTCCTGATGCCCTGATCCATCTGTGAAGCGCTCGCCACCGGACTTTTCATTTCGCACGCCACCGGAAGCTGTATTCGTATCATCGTTCGACTGCGTTCGTTCCGTCGAATGAGCCAAATTATCTGTTTGCTGAGCAGACATAGTTCTACCACCCTCAACGCCTGCCTTTGGCCGTGGGGACGATGCGCCAGTGCCAGATGCCCGACCTGCTCCACCTGATCCGCCTTGGGCTCCACTCCCCGAACCACCGCCGCCAAGGCTAACGGAGTACCCACCTTTCGTTGCATCGATGTCATCGGAACTACGCCGATGCGACCCAGATACTTTCGTGCCATTCCCGACACTGGACCGATCCTCGATCCCGTTGAAGGTGCTGCCGCTGTTACCGTAGAAGTTCTCCACGCCGCTGCTGTCGGTGTTCGACGAGGATGTCTCGAACCCGCTTCCAATCGTGGTCGAGGTGCCCTGAGACGCGCGATCGGTGTTGGTCGAGGTCAGGATCCGCGCGGCGGCTTCCTCTTCGCTGACCGCCTGGCGACGCATCTCGGAGGCGGTCTGGCGCAGATCGGCCGCGATGCCGCGGTTCTCGGTGAAGCCGGTCCCGAGCTGCGACATCGCGCCCGAGACATTGTAGACGGACTCGCCGTTGCCATAGGCCGATCGGGTCGCGCCGTTGCTCGCACGCTCGGTGAACCCGGCCGCCCCGGTCGAATAGTTCGCCGCGTCGTGCCACTGGTTGCTTTGCAGGTTGTTCGACGACGAGTTGGCGAAGCTGACGTTGCCGTAGCTGTAATTGCCGGTGGTCTGCTCGACGGCGGCTGCCTCGGCCGCGTTCTGCGCCGGGTTGAGCATCGACATCGACTGGCCCGAGATGCTCATGGCGCCGCGTGAGAGGGCTGCCGCCATGAACGGCACGCTCATGAGCATGAACCCCGCGATCGTGGGGTGACTACACGAAAGTGACGTATCTGCACGCTAAGGGCGAACAAATCCGGTACGATGCCAGCAGATGCTATTCGCAGGCTTTCCTGCCCCTTTTATGTGGTGCCGCCCTACGGGCGCCGATAT
>JAESGL010000404.1_pt1 | contig 22189 bp, 24 predicted proteins | sample 9269711 | NCBI WGS metagenome assembly JAESGL01 (sample SAMN14515918, study PRJNA621676) | algae metagenome | isolation source: Kastovskya adunca ATA6-11-RM4 and co-occurring heterotrophs from soil and... | place: Chile: Atacama Desert | collected 2011-06-27
ACGCTCGGCGCCAAGGCGTATGTTGCAATCTTCACGGGCCTGGGTGGTGCCGACACACTCTTCCAACTGCTCGAAGGTCTTGATGCAAACCCTTACGTCGTCCTCGCTTTGATGATGCTGATCCTGATCTTCCTGGGAACGGTTCTTGATGAGATCGGGATCATTCTGCTGACCGTTCCGGTTTTCCTGCCTGTGATTCAGTTTTATGGCTTCGACCAGATCTGGTTTGGCGTGCTCTTCGCGCTGACCATCCAGATGGGCTACATCAGCCCGCCCTTTGGCTATACGCTCTTCTACATCAAGGGAACGCTTCCGCCAGACGTGCGCATGGCGACCGTTTATCGAGGCATCCTGCCCTTCTTTCTGCTGCAGATGGTCGGCCTTATGATTTGCGTGGCTCTGCCCGATCTCGTTACCTGGCTTCCAGAACTGATGCGGTGACGGGATGAGCCACAACGTTACCATCGTCGAGGTGGGTCCGCGGGACGGTCTGCAGAACGAGCCGGTTTTCGTGCCAACGAAAGACAAGGTGGCGCTGGTCGATCAGCTCAGCGCCTGCGGCTTCGCACGCATTGAGACCACGAGCTTCGTGTCGTCCCGGTGGGTGCCGCAGATGGCGGACGCAAGCGAGGTCATGCAGCGCATCTCACGCAAAGCCGGTGTCATCTATTCAGTTCTGACACCAAACCTCAAGGGTTTGGAAGCGGCCCTGGAGGCCGAAGCCGATGAGGTTGCCATCTTCGCGTCAGCCTCAGAAAGCTTCAGCAAGAAGAACATCAATTGCTCTATCGCTGAAAGCCGTGAGCGTTTCAGGCCTTTGACGGAGGCGGCCCGCAAAGCCGGCATTGCCATACGCGGCTATGTTTCTTGTATCGTTGATTGTCCTTACGAAGGAGCGGTCGCGCCTGAGGCAGTCGCTCGGGTAACGAAGGATCTGCTGGCGCTCGGCTGCTACGAGGTGAGCCTTGGCGACACACTTGGAAGAGGACAGGCCGGACAGATCGCCGCCATGCTTGACGCGGTCCTCGATGTTGCGTCTCCGTCGCAGCTGGCCGGCCACTACCACGACACCAATGGTCAGGCGGAAGCCAATATCGCCGTTAGTCTGGATAAGGGTATTCGCGTCTTCGACAGCGCTATTGCCGGCCTTGGTGGCTGCCCCTTTGCGCCGGGTGCGAAAGGCAACGTTGACACACGGAGGGTCCATGCGCAATTGGAACGACTTGGCTACCACACCGGGCTCAACGACGACCAATTGCGGATCGCTGAACGACTGGCGCAACATCTGCGGTCGTGAAGTGAAATCAAGAATGGCAGCCTGCAGGTTCTATCGCGCTTGAGCGTCCGCAGATATGGCTGTGCGAGCTTACCCAAGAGGATTGGGACAGTTCTCGCCTGCTTAAGCGGAAAGGTTACCTTGTCGCGTTGCACATTGGCCAGCGACGCAAGCTTATCTTTCACCGGTGCGCCGACCTTTACAAATGGAAGCCGAAGCACGTGGAAATCACCTGACGCGAAGTGCCTGACAGGGTGTGGGCCGGTCACGATAGATATCGCTCGCAGCCTCCAGGCGAAGCCGGCTTCCCTTCCTACATCAGGAACTCCCACGTTCTGGCTTTGCTGGGAACGGCTGCGGGGGAGCTGTCAGAGTTGGTTCCACATGCGGGCGATCTTCCAGCTGTTCTCGATGTCGGGCTCACAGTCTCGAGCCAAATGGACGCTCCTGATCTCGTTTTCGTCTCCAGATCAGCCTCATCCTTCTCGCGGCTGTTGCCGACTCGACCCACTTCCTCACCGCCTCTTTCGAGGCTCTGCTTGTTTACTTCATACCTGACTTCACGCTCCTGAGCGCCTGCGCTTCTTGCTTGTCCGGTCATGCGCGTCTGTCCCGTTCATCGCGGCAGGGGTAGGACCCGCTTGCGTCAAGGAGTGATGAGGATTGTCCCCTTGACCCGGCGCGCCTCAGCGGCGCGGTGAACCTCTGCGATATCGTCAAGCCTAAAACGAGCCCCGATATCCGCCTTCACATGGCCTTTCGCGATGGCGTCGAAGAGATCGGCTGCATTGGCACGAAAGGTCGCCGGATCGGCGTTGTGAGGAAACACCGAGGGCCGCGTTAGGAATAGGCATCCCTTCGTGTTCAACAAGTCCGGATCGACCGCAGGCGCCTTGCCTGAGGACGCCCCATAGTTCACCACGAGTCCGAACGGAGCAGCGCAATCCAGCGAGCGCAACAGCGTGTCCTTGCCGATCGCGTCGTAGACGACACGGGCCTTTGACCCGGACAATGCGAGGAAAGTCTCCGGCCAGTGCGGGTCATTGAGGTCGATTACCTCCTTGCATCCGGCGGCGAGTGCCGTCTCGCGCTTGTCTGGCGAGCCGGTGGTGCCGAAAACGGTCGCTCCTAGCGCGGTAGCCCATCGCGTCAGGATCTGGCCGACACCGCCGGCGGCGGAATGGACGAGGAGCATGTCGCCGGCTTCGACCCGGTGTGTCCTGCGCAGCAGATACTGGGCGGTCATGCCTTTGAACAGCAAGGTCGCTGCCATCTCGTCACTGACGTTGTCGGGAAGCCGAACCAACTTGTCGGCCGCAACATTGCGCCGATGCGAATAAGCCCCGACGCCAGCGTTCATGTAAGCGACGCGCTCGCCGAGCGCATGTTCAAAGACACCCGGGCCGACGGCCTCCACGACGCCAGCAGCCTCAAAGCCGAGACTGGTGGGCAGCGGCAGTGGGTATGCGCCCTTGCGCTGATAGATGTCGATGAAGTTGAAGCCGATAGCCTTGTGGCGGATCTGCACTTCGCCCGCAGCGGGTGGCGCGATGTCGCGCTCCACAATTTTGAGGACCTCCGGTCCCCCGAAATCGTCCAGTTCGACAAGACGGTTGGTCGTCATGCTGAATGTCCTCCTATAAGACAATCCCATACACAGCCGGAGGTAGCATGCGGCAGATGGGAAGCTCGTCGCCGGCGGCGGGGCGGGTCAGATCCCTCGTTGATACCGTCCCACCATTTGCTTCAGATGCTGATTTTGGCGCTTCAGCTTCTGAGCCAGCTCAGCGCGTAGCGCACGAATTTCCTCGTCGAGTATCAAGGCTTCCACGACGTCATCGTCGCGGCTTGCAGGCTGCGCCATTTGCCTGGCTTCGGGGGCGGGGCGGTTGGTCTTTGCCCGTATCGCTCTTGTGTCTTTCTTGGCCGAGCCGGAAGTCTCACCGACTGAGGGCTCGCCACTATTAACTGCGCCGGAAAGTGCCGGCCCGTTTCGGGCGCGGCGTCTGTGGCCTGGGCTTTGCACCAGGCTCGTGTCTGTCGAATCGGGGTTCGACTGGTTGACTGCAACGGTTTCGTCAGGTCCGCTTCCAACAGCCTCGCCTGCCGCGCTTTCGCTGGCGCGAGACCTGTCCTCCTCATCAAGGCGAGGTGCCAGATCGGCAGCAGCCGCTACATCGGCAGAATCATTATCGCGGCGAACCTCGTCTTCTCTGGACGAACGTCGGGCTGAAACCCACTGTGTGAGCCGTTTCCACGGCGATGCCATGTTCCTTAACCTCGTCTTCGACGTCGCACGAGCGAACTCAGGAATATCGACCGGGGAAGCGACCGCATCCTCTGATCGCCGGCGAACCGTCCGCGGCGCCTCAGTTCAAGTTGAGGCGCTTTTTCAGCTCGGCATTCTCAGCCCGAAGCTTCTCAGCAAGCTGCTTTCGCAGTGCCCGGTTTTCTTCCTCAAGCTGCAGGAGATCTGCAAATTCGTCAGTTGCGCGTGTCGGCTCGCTCGTTGCTGGCTGAGGCGCAGCAGCTGCACGTCTGCCACGAGGCTGTTTTGCGCCGGCTGGTGAGGTTCCGGCCGCCTTGGGTTTGCGCCCCCGTTTCGGCTTTTGCGCGTTTTGGTCACTTGTGGCATCGCTGGAGGCGATCTGTGATGCTGATTTCCGACCTCGTGGTTTGCGCGCTTTCGGTCCCGTTTCAGGCGCAGCAACTGCCGGCGCCGTCGCGCTTTCCGCGGTGGAGTCAATTTCATCGTTCATTCGGCTCTCCTTAAGATGGGACGAAGAACTATTCTGCGACGATTCAACCGGAGTCAACATGGGATCACCGGTTTCGACTTTAGCAACTGCGGTCACGACTGCACTGGTCTCTTGTGCGGGCCATACCACAGGCAAGTCCGCCTGGATCTCAACCTCTCTTGCAGCCTGTCGGAGATCAACGTCGCCCCAAATCGAGTTCGTGTTAGGGCCGGCTCTGCGCCGACCGTTCTTGTACTCAACTGCAAAACTGCGTTGGTTCTTCTTCATGCTAGAAGGCCCCGAATCTTGTATGGTGGGATGCCGGTGATCTGAAAGCATCGCGGCAGGTCTTGCACATAGCCCGCAAATTCATTGCGTCCAAACTTTTTTGCGCGCCCTGGCAGGTTTCGATGCGGCTGTTGCGCGTTCAGCCTCATCCTCTTGGGGTTGAGCGCACAGGCGGAGTGGCTTTCTGCGCTCGGCTGGATGCCGCCGCGCAGGTTCTGGATCACCAGGCATCGACTTCGGCTTGCATCTTGCCTTCCGTGCAGATCTGAGAAACGCAACGATCGGAACACGAGCAAAGCTGGCGGTTTAGGCTTTCGAGTGCATGGAGCAGAGCATGAGTGCTACCTCGGGCAGACGAACAATGGTCACATCGAGTGATATGGTGCGAGCCAAACTGAGAGATCATCGTGCATTCCAGCCAGTTCTTTCCAGTGACGCGCGACTGGAGTCGCTATTACGCCGCCTTGCAGATGTTGAGGAAACGTTGGCCATCACCCACCCGTGCGCGAGGGATCTCGAGATCTAGTCCGCCAGCTTTCCCTCAACATCCTTAGTAGATCAGAGCTTTCACCGGCCTAGACGAAGCAATCCTGGTTGGGGAGCAGCCAGGTTCGTCTGCGGACCAGGAAGCTCGCTCCATCGGCCCCGCTCCTGGCAAGTGGTGCCAGGGAGGCAGCGAAAGCTTCAGCGCTTACAATGAAGCGCATTGGCAAGATCCCTCGTGTACGTGCCCTGTTGCCTGTCAAAAAGCCAGGATGGGGAGCGGTATGCGTTGAACTGATTTTGCGCTTTTCAGCGGTCCTCGGTCAAGTTATGTTCCTGCTTCGTTCGATCTGATGCTGAGTGCGTTCCCAAGACAAGAAAGCTCCCATGACCCCCGCCTATCTCGACAAGCTCAATGAACGGCAAAGGGAGGCGGTTCTCCATGGCGTCGGGCGACCAGATGGTACGGCTGGCGGTCCTCTCCTGATCATCGCCGGCGCAGGCTCGGGCAAGACCAATACGCTGGCTCACCGCGTGGCACATCTCATCGTTAATGGCGCCGATCCCCGCCGTATCCTGCTGATGACGTTCTCGCGCCGGGCAGCCGGTGAAATGAGCCGCCGTGTGCAGCGCATCTGCCGCCAGGTGCTTGGGGATAACGCCGCGGTCATGACGGATGCACTGGCCTGGGCAGGAACCTTCCACGGCATCGGCGCAAGGCTTCTGCGGATGTATGCGGAGCAGATCGGCCTTGCTGTCGACTTCAGTATCCATGACAGGGAAGATTCCGCTGACCTGATGAACCTTGTCCGCCACGAGCGCGGATTTTCCAAAATGGAAAGTCGCTTTCCGACGAAAGGCACCTGCCTTGCCATCTACTCGCGCGTCGTGAACGCGGAAAGCTCCATTGGAGACGTCTTGAAGTCTTCCTATCCCTGGGCCATCAATTGGGAAAAGCAGCTCAAGGAGCTGTTTGCAGGCTATGTCGACGCCAAGCAGGCCCAGAACGTCCTCGACTACGACGACCTCCTGCTTTACTGGGCGCAGATGGTATCCGATCCGGACCTTGCCGATGATATCGCAAGCCGCTTCGACCATATCCTTGTCGACGAGTATCAAGACACCAACCGGCTGCAGGCGTCGATCCTGTTCTCGTTGAAGCCGGGGGGCCGTGGGTTGACTGTGGTCGGCGATGACGCCCAGTCGATCTATTCCTTCCGCGCAGCAACCATCCGCAATATCCTCGATTTCCCGAAGGAGTTCTCGCCGAAGCCGGCGGATGTCGTGATGCTGGACAGGAACTATCGATCGACCCAGCCAATCCTGGCGGCAGCAAACGGCGTCATCGATCTTGCCCGTGAACGCTACACGAAGAACCTTTGGACCGATCGGGATTCCGAACAGCGTCCCCAGCTGGTTACGGTGAAGGACGAAGGCGACCAGGCAAACTACATCGTCGAGCAGGTGCTTGCGAACCGGGAGGTCGGCATTCCCCTGAAAAGCCAGGCGGTGTTGTTTCGCGCCTCCAGCCATAGCGGCAATCTGGAAGTGGAGCTCACGCGCCGCAACATTCCCTTCGTCAAGTTCGGAGGTCTGAAGTTTCTCGACACTGCGCATGTGAAGGACCTGCTTGCGGTTCTACGGTTCGCCCAGAACCCGCGCGATCGCGTTGCAGGGTTCCGGCTGCTGCAGATGCTCCCAGGCGTCGGTCCGCAAACGGCAGGAAAGATCCTCGACACGGTGGCCGCCGACCCGGAGCCGCTCCAGTCGCTGGCCGAGATCCCTCCCCCGCCCAAGAGCGGCAAGGACTGGCCTCTCCTCGTGACGCTCCTGTCGACGCTTCGCAAGGCGGATGGGGGATGGCCGGGCGAGATGGCGCTGGCGCGCAACTGGTATGAGCCGCATCTTGACCGGATCCACGAGGACGCCGATGCCCGCAAGGGAGACCTGCTGCAGCTCGAGCAGATCGCGAGCGGCTATCCCAGCCGCGAGAGATTTCTCACTGAACTGACACTCGATCCGCCCGACGCCACCAGCGACCAAGCGGGCGTGCCGCTGTTGGATGAGGACTACCTGATCCTGTCGACCATCCATTCGGCCAAGGGGCAGGAATGGCGATCTGTCTTCATGCTTAACTGCGTCGACGGCTGCATCCCGTCGGATCTTGCCACTGGCACCACCGCTGAAATCGAAGAGGAACGGCGCCTTCTTTATGTCGGCATGACCCGGGCACGCGACAGCCTCACCCTTCTTACCCCACAGCGCTTCTTCACCGGCGGCCAGAACAGCCAGGGCGATCGTCACGTCTATGCTTCCCGCACCCGTTTCATTCCAGCGACGCTCCTGCAGTTCTTCGAGATCATCACGTGGCCGCACGTGAGCGCTGCTGCAGCGGAGCGAAACACAAGGCAGGCGCGGATCGACGTCGGCGCAAGAATGCGTTCGATGTGGAATTGATAACGAGCGCCAACGTCGGTCAGCGGGAACCCATCCGCAAGATCATCCATGTTGACATGGACGCGTTCTACGCATCAGTCGAGCAGCGCGACAACCCTCATCTGCGGGGTAAACCCGTCGCAGTTGGCGGCGGCGAAGCCCGAGGGGTCGTAGCGGCCGCCAGCTACGAGGCGCGGAAGTTCGGCGTCCATTCAGCCATGGCATCGGTGACAGCCAAGCGAAAGTGCCCGGACCTGATCTTCGTCAAGCCGCGGTTTGAGGTCTACAAGGCGATCTCGCAGCAGATCCGGCAGATCTTCACCGACTACACGCCCCTTGTCGAGCCGCTGTCGCTGGACGAGGCCTATCTCGATGTGACCGAAAACCTGAAAGGGATGCAGTTCGCCACCCAGATTGCCGATGAGATCCGCGCCAGGATCAGGGACGTAACTGGCCTCACCGCATCAGCGGGCGTTTCCTACAACAAATTCCTGGCCAAGATGGCGAGTGAGCAGCGCAAGCCGAACGGAATGTTCGTCATCACCCCCAGGAACGGGCCACCCTTTGTGGAGGCGCTGCCCGTCAAGAAGTTCCATGGTGTCGGGCCGGCAACCGCACAGAAGATGCACCGGCTTGGGATCGACACGGGTGCCGATCTCAAGGCAAAGTCCCTGGCCTTCCTCCAGCAGCACTTCGGCAAGTCTGGCCCCTACTTCTATGGGGTTGCCAGGGCCATCGACAATCGTCAGGTCAAGCCCGACCGGATCCGCAAGTCGGTGGGGGCGGAGGACACGTTTCGGCAGGACATCTACCGGCTTGAAGAGGCGCTAGAGAATATGGAGCCGCTGGTCGACAAGGTGTGGCGCTACTGCGAAGGCAACGGCAACCGTGGGCGAACGGTGACGGTCAAGATCAAGTATGCAGACTTCAAGCAGGTGACCCGCAGCCGCTCCACAGTCGCGCTCATCGGGTCGGCGGACGAGATGCGGGAGATCTGCCGCAGCATCCTTGAAGCAGAGTTTCCCACCAGAAACGGTGTCCGCCTGCTCGGCCTTACGCTATCGTCGTTGTCTGCACCAAACCAAACTGGAAGCAGTCAGTTATCTCTGGAGCTGACATGACGGAAGCCCGGACCCACCCTCCAGTTTGACGGATCCACGCAGGGCTCTGCCCGAAGCGGCTTACGAAGCTCCCTCCTATTCAGGAAGGAGGACGTTGCTTTCTGTGCGATCCATAGAGGGTTTTTCTCCAGGGACATGCGACATCGTGCGGGTCCGGCTCTGAAGCTCTCCGTCCTTCACGCGTGTCTTGCTGTGAGATTTGCTGAAGGTGCCCTGGTCCATCGCCTGAGCCTTGGACTGTGCTTTCAGCTGGTTCGGGTTCTCGTTGATCTTCGTGCGGCTCTGCGTCTTGCCGTCGGCCGCAGCGGCGCTTCCGCCGGATGCGATTGAGGAGGTGGTTCCGTCGCTGGTGACGCAGGCCCCGGCAGTTCCGAGCGTGCTTGCCGACGTTCCGTCGGCCGCGGCGCTTCCGCCTGTTCCCACCGTTCCCGCCGCGTCACACTCTTGCGCTTGTGCCGGAGACATAAGCAGGAGGGCCAAGGACGCTGCAGATGCAAGGAGGCTCGTACGATACATGATAATGCCCTTCACTTCGTCGGTTTGGTGATGTCGCAGGTGCCGTCCGACCGACGGGTGATCACCGTGCCGTCGGGCTGAACGATACTTGCGGTTGAGAAAGAGTGACCGTCGGACGAGCTGGAACTCGATGTCGCGCCGCTGCTGGAAGCCGATGACGCGGCGATGGCGATGCTGCCGAACATGATGAGCGGCAAGGCGAGCGGACGGCTGTGAAGCGTGCGCAAAATTTTCATGATCTCCTCCTTAGGAGGTTGGTTCCGGTGATCCGGAACCAACCCGCGAGTTGTTAGCAGCTGCCATTGTCCTTTTTGGCCTGGCCAGGAGGGCAGTCCTTGTTGCTGACGTCGTCCTGAGCCGCGCCAGCGGCACTCCCGGCAGTCCCGACGGAGCTGCTGGATGTCCCGCCACCGGCGCTTGTGCCACCGGTGCCCAGTGTGGAAGCCGATCCCGAACCGCTCGCCGAGCCTGCAGCGGATCCACCGGTCCCGACGGAGCTGCTTGAGGTGCCACCGCCGGCCGATGTTCCACCTGTGCCAAGGGTTGAGGCAGAGCCCGCGCCATCACCGGACCCGGCGGCCGATCCACCAGTGCCGACAGAGCTGCTTGAAGTACCGCCGCCCGCGGAGGTGCCGCCGGTACCCAGCGTCGAGGCAGATCCCGCCCCGTCACCGGAACCAGCGGCCGAGCCGCCTGTGCCGACGGAGCTGCTGGAAGTGCCTCCACCTGCCGACGATCCCCCGGTGCCAAGGGTAGAGGCAGAGCCAGAACCGCAATCGGTGGCGCCGGGAGCGCAGTCTGTGGTCCCTGCAGAGCTGCCGCCTGTGCCGACTGTGCTGCTGGACGTTCCGCCGCCCGCGCTCGTGCCGCCGGTTCCGACGGTGCTGCTGGTCTGAGCATAGGCTGAAAGCGCCGTTCCGGCGAGTAGCGCCGTCGCAAGTGCAAGTGGGGTAACAAGTTTCATGGGTTCCTCCTGGGTTTACATGCCTCGGTCGATATCCGCCAAAGCTGCCGACGGAACACCCAGTTAGCGACCCTGTTCCCGCCTGAGGCTTCAGTCCTAGAACCTCTACGACCTAAGTCTGAACGTCAGAATGGGACGAACAACAGGCGGCGCATGCGCAAGGGACGCGTCAGATGACAGGGACGAGTGGGGCCGCCTGAATTTGCGCCCGAGAGGTCAACGAGCCGCAACCCGACGATGCCGATGTGTATGCCGCGCGTCGACCTCGACCTGCGGCAAATCGTCAAGCGGGTGGGCGAAGACTGACTGCCAGCTGGGGTTCTCCCTTTCATTCAAAGCATCCGCCCGAGGTGGGGCGTCGGATCCTTCGGCATCGTTACATCACGGAAATGAATCGTCGAAGAACAAAGGATTCAAAACACTTGTTGGACGCAACACCGGCGAAACGCGAACATGCACGGATGATTACCCAACGCTTTCACCTCTATGTCGAGAGAACAGACGCCAGCATGAACATGGCCCGCTTCTATGCGATCTCGATCGAGCCGGACCTGTTCGGAGAAGCCTGCCTGATGCGACGTTGGGGACGCATTGGCACAAAGGGGCAGACGATGATCCAGCGTTTCGATACGGAGCGGGAGGCCGTTGTCCAGTTTCTCGACCTTCTTCAGAAGAAGCGCCAACGCGGCTATTCAACCATTTCGCGCAATCGTCACGCCAGTGACCGGGCATGCCACGAGGTTAAATCAAGTGCTCGATGAACAGTCGATGCGGGGATCAACCGGCGCGGGAGGTGAGCAGCCTGAAGTCCTCGCCGAGCCACGTCCTATCCATCGGAGCAAAGCAGGTGGGCGGGGCTGGTTACCGATGTTCCATTCCCGTTCAAAGAAGGAGGCCCCGCTGGCGGCGAAGCCTCCTGGCGGCTTAGTCCCGGGTGGAGCGGGACCAGATGAGCTGGTGCCCGTCTTCGCCCTCGACCTCGGCGAGTGTCGCATAGATCGGAGCCGGAAAGCTCGGGTCGTCGAGCTTGACCGAAAGATAGTCGCGGCCTTCACCGGACGTCTTTTTCCAGGCGGCGCCGAGTTCGACGCTGCCGGCGTAGACACGAAACTGCGGGCCCTTGTCGGAGGGGTTTTCCACCTGGGCAATGCGTGCCTTGACGTTCAATGCGAGGGTGCGAATGGAACCGGTAAAGCCATTTTCGGTGGAGGTGAAGGTGCCGATAGTTGCCATTGTCGTATTCCTTTCTCGAGTTCGGACCACGCTCATCTCGGCCTCGATGTTGGTTGCAAAGACCGGTGACGATCGGACGGCACCTGATAAGGCCGGAATGAATGAAGGGCGGCAAGTCGCAGATTTGTTAGTGGGAAAGAACGAGACTACGCAGCTGCGGGGAAGCAAATCTGAGGCTAAAGTTGCGGAAAGACGATCGCCGGTCGGACATTCCTTTTTGTGGTCGAGCCCGCCTTTAACTTCAGCCATTCAAAGAGACGCGCCATATGCCGGACGAAACCGCTAAGTGCGGCAAGCGCCGCAATGGTGAGAATCAGGTTGATCAGCCAGTTCAGCGCCGCGAGGCAGACGAAGCCGGCGTTCAGGAACGTCGATGCTGCGAGCAGATAACAATACAAGTCATTTCCGAACTGGCTCGCTTCTTGATCGATGGCTACCACACCGGTCGTAGACGCAGGTGATCGAGCGGGCGCAAAGGGCAGGGAGCGTCAATGATTTCCGGCAGCCAGCCTTGTTTGAAGAGTTCCTTAATCAGCACCTGCTTTACTTCCACGCTTGTGCAAGGGGGATCGCATGCCGAACTTTTTCCGCGTCATTCCAGCCGTTGCACTTATGGTGCTATGCTTTTCAGCCGCAAGTTCATTTGCGTCCGAGTGGCACGTTAGGAAAGCGACGCAGCAGGTCTTGTTCACGTTGGACAAGAAGACGTGGGTGCCCGTGGTTGTTGGCACGACCATTCCCAACACAGCATGGATTTCTACGGGCCCCCGTGGGCGAGTGTTGCTCGAGCGGGGCGTCGAACGCGTTGCTTTTGGCCCGAAAACGTTGGCGGCCATCATCACCAAGAAGGGCATTTTCTCGAGAAAGACAGAAGTCATTCAGCAGAAAGGCGAGATCGCACTCAATATCGAGAAGCGCAGCAGACCGCACACGTACGTGCATACGCCTTTCCTTGCCGCCGTGGTCAAGGGAACAACCTTCACTGTTACGGTAACGGCCAACAACGCGTCTGTTTCCGTCGACGAAGGTCTGGTTCAGGTTTCGTCCTTCACGAGCGGGCGGAGCGCAAACGTAGGCCCAGGTCAGCAAGTGACGGTGGATCAAGCACAGAACATGTCCGTTGCTGGTGTCGCTGAAGCGCCTTCTGTCTTTTCCGTAGAGCCGATGCAGGCATCAGTTCCGGCGGTCGGTCACCAAGCGCCAGTCGGCGCGGCGCTTGGCCTCGGCTCATTCAGCGACCAAAGCTCTACGAGCTCAACCAACAATGGAACTACTGCTGGCGTCAGCAGTGATAGCAGTGGTTCCGGAAGCAACGGCCGTGACGATAGCGGAAACGGCCAGGGCAACGGTGGCGGAAACGGCACCGGCAATAACGGCAAGGGCCAAGGCAACGGTGGGGGGAACGGCACCGGCAACAACGGCAACGGCCAGGGCAATGGTGGCGGTAACGGCACCGGCAACAATGGTAACGGCCAGGGCAATGGCGGGGGTAACGGCACCGGCAATAATGGCAACGGCCAGGGCAGCGGTGGCGGAAACGGCACCGGCAACAACGGCAACGGCCAGGGCAATGGTGGCGGTAACGGCACCGGCAACAATGGCAACGGCCAGGGCAATGGTGGCGGAAACGGCACCGGCAACAACGGCAACGGCCAGGGCAATGGTGGCGGTAACGGCACCGGCAACAATGGCAACGGCCAGGGCAATGGTGGGGGTAACGGCACCGGCAATAATGGTAACGGCCAAGGCAGCGGTGGCGGAAACGGCACCGGAAATAATGGGAACGGCCAGGGCAGCGGCGGGGGCACCGGCAATAGTGGCAACGGGCAGGGCAACGGCGGGGGCAACGGCCCAGGCAATAACGGCAACGATGGAAATGAGGGAGACGGCGATGAAGGGGATGACGACTGATCCGATCCGCCTACTTGATTTGCCCAGTCAGAGCCGCGACAGCTAAGACCGCCCCAAATCAGGCAAGCTCAAGAACGAGGATGGCATCAGCCTGAAGGAGCTTTCGCCTCGCCCTCGCTGCACCTTGTGCGGCGAGAGGAACGCTACCATCATGGTGGGCGGTTGGACTAATGAGGCGACGCAGCGATGAGCAGCACCACACAATTCATCGCGGAATTGGTGCGGGCGGCGAACGAAGTGGAGAGGCTGACAGATCTCGAGCATGCGAGACTGCTTGTGCGCTCCGTGGCTGCCATTCGGGACATGCGCGTGAAAGCCGGGATACCTTCGGCGCGAACTCACACTGACAAGATCGCGGACCTGCAGGGGTTGATCGCGCAGATTGGAATCGCAGCAGACACGTCGCAGGAGGTTCGGGCGGCTCTATTACGGCGGCACGCATGATGCGAGACCTGCACATCGTGCTGGATACGGGGACCGAGATACAGATGACGGAAAGCGAGTAGCTAGAAGGCTGCTCAGAGGCTTTCTTGGGTCGTTCAACGCCTACTTGTAGACTGGCGCTGTGGCAGGCGGCTCATAGTAGGAAGGCTGGCTCGTTGCGCAACCGGCAAGCATGACAACGGCGATTAGGACAATCAATCTCACAAGGCTCTCCATAGGCATCATCATCAATGGCTACGGTTAGCACGCAGGTCTTGTCGCAGCGTTAACAGCGGGGAGTCTCCAAACGTCAGACGCGCTGTTGCCAGAGTGACAACCTCTGGCGAGCGTCTTTGGTCGAGGCCTTGGGACAGGGAAAGCAATCCAATTACAACTCTCCGAAGCCCCCTTGCTGACAGCTGTGGCAGCGGCGCGCAAGCCGATGAAGGCACGAGCGATTGGTGACCATGCAGCGGGCGGTGGCTATGCGCAACTGACCACTGACGGGGCCTCGTCGCGCGGCGCCGATATCATCAATCATCCATTAGAAGTTGCTGATCGTATAAATCGGGCCTTAACCCCCTTCGCTGAAGAATCCACTTCTACTCCTTGAAAGGTGAAGCGATGGCCTTCGGTAAGCGAACTGACGCACTTGCGATGATGCAGGCGCTTTCGACCTCGCAAGCTCTTATAGAGTTCGATCCAAGGGGTATGATCCTCACCGCGAATGAAAACTTCTGCAAAGCGCTCGGCTACTCGCTGGCAGAGATCATCGGAAGACACCACCGGATATTCTGCGAGCCGGACCTAGTCGCGTCGCCGGAATACACAGCCTTCTGGGCGCGACTCGCCGCGGGGACATTTGATGCCGGAAGTTATAAGCGCATAGCCAAAGGCGGAAGGGAGGTCTGGATCCAGGCTTCATACAACCCGGTCTTTAGCAGCGGCAAGCCGTACAAAATCCTCAAGATCGCTGCTGACATCTCCGACGCCAAGAAGCAGGCGATGGAAGACGCGGGGAAGCTGGAAGCCATATCACGCTCCCAAGCCGTCATCGAATTCACCCCTTCCGGCGAAATACTGGATGCAAACGAAAACTTCTGCCGCGCCATGGGGTACTCGCACCACGAGATTCTCGGCAAGCACCACCGCATTTTCTGCCGCCGGGAATACGTGAGCACGCCCGAGTATTCCGCCTTCTGGGAGCGACTAGGAAAGGGAGAATACATCTCAAACGAGTTCGTGCGGATAGCTAAGAGCGGACAGGAGGTCTGGATCCAGGCCGCTTACAACCCGATCATCGATGCCTCCGGGGGGGTCACCAAGGTCGTGAAGTTCGCGACCGACGTGACGGAGCGGATGAGCGCCATCAAGCAGGTGAACATTGGCTTGTCCGCCCTTTCAGACGGCGACCTGACGGTGGAACTTGATCAGCCCTTCGTTCCTTCGATGGAGGAACTCAGACTCAACTTCAATCGCTCCATGGGCCGACTGAACACCACGATGGCCACGATCAGCGAAAGTGCCAATGTCATAGCCGACGCTTCTACCGAAACCAGCGGCGCCAGCGCCAGCTTCTCCAAAAGAACAGAGCAGCAGGCGGCGTCTCTCGAAGAAACCGCCGCAGCGCTTGAGCAGATCACCACGACCATCAGCAGTACCCGCGACAGCGCACAGGAAGCCGGAAAGCTTACCGCCTCCACGAAGGCGAATGCCGAGGCCTCGGGAGCCGTTGTGGCCAAAGCGGTGGCGGCCATGGACGAGATCGACCGCTCTTCTCGTGAGATCGGAAGTATCCTCGGCATCATCGATACCATAGCGTTCCAAACAAACCTCCTGGCATTGAATGCCGGAATAGAAGCGGCGCGTGCTGGCGAAGCGGGCAAGGGATTTGCGGTGGTCGCGCAAGAGGTCCGCGAACTTGCGCAACGCTCCGCCGCGGCAGCCAAAGACATAAACAGCCTGATTTCCAAATCTAATCAGTCGGTAAGTGACGGTGTAAATCTGGTTGGGCAAGCGGGAACCGCCTTGACCAACATGCTGTCGCAAATTGCTCACGTCGACGCAAACATCACCGCAATAGCCGATGCAGCCAGGGAGCAATCAGCGGGGGTCAAGCAAATCAGCGTCGCCGTCAATGCGATGGATCAGGCCACTCAGCAAAATGCGGCAATGGCCGAAGAGGCGACTGCCGCCAGTACTGCGCTGGCCCAGCAGGCAGTGCTACTGAGAACGCAGATGGCAACGTTCCGAACCACGTCAGACGGCGCTACCTCATATCCGGCAGCTACCCGCTTCAAGGTCGCCTGAACCGGCAGGGCGTGCCGAAATTCTTCGCCGAACGGGCGCCGTGATCGCGCACGGCGGCAGACCAGATCCCGCGCCGACATCATCTTCACATCGCGAGCGAGATCACTGATGGTGACTGTCGAGTGTGATCCTGTGCTGGCTGCATAGCAAAACAACCCCACGGCATTAGGTCCTTTTCCTGGCGAAGTTCGGACCAAGGTCTGATGTTCGGATGGTCAGAAGGCGCCAATATCCCGTGCATGAAGATACCTGCACCACCGACTGCACTCGATGCTCACGACCGGCAACACCTGTGTCGAACTGCCATCAAGGACGCTTTACAGGACGTTGTCCATGAGGCCATGGAGGCTGGCTGGGGAGAGGATGAGGTGATCGCGGCAATCGGACTTCTTGCGGATCATCTCCTAAAAGTGAATGCAGCAAACGATGAACTCATCCGCTTGCTGGAAGCGATCCACCAGCAACGGATGGGCAAGCCGGAAGCCAGCAGTTAATCCGGCAGCCGATAGATCTCTGTCCAATCCTCCGCCTCTCGCAGCCCCTCGAACGAGGCATGCCTCAACGTGCAGGTATGAGTCCAGGGCCAATACTCGACTCGGCCGAGAGTGACTGTCCGGTCATGACTAGGTTCTTGCCCGCACAGCCACCACAGGGATCCTCGTCTTGAGCTTGTCGAGCTGCTTTCTCAGCCGCCGTGACTTGTCGCGTTTAAAGCCGGTCCCAACACTGCCGACGTTTTGCCAGCCGTCGCGATAGCGGGCCGCCAGCAAAAGACTGGCTATGGCACCGGGTCGTGCAGTCGACGGCTCGTAGCCGACGATGGCGAAGGTATCGCTCTGGACGCACTTGATCTTCAGCCAGTGGCCGCCCCTGCCCGACCGGTGCGGCCGACCACGGTGCTTGGCTATGATCCCTTCCTGCTCGTGCATGCATGGCGCAACAGTTCGTCCGGATCTTCGTGAAACTCTTGCCAAGGCCGGATACCACCGTCACAACCGGCCAGAACATCCTCAAGCAGGTGAGTATTCCATCTTTGTCAGGTCATGGCCGTCCAGGTAGAGCAGAGCACAGGCAAAAAGGATTGCATTTCCCGCGGCCAACTTGCCAGGGCCGCGTCCGCTGGTGCCCAATGAGTTCCATCGAGGATCATCGTGTTCGGCATGAAGTAGCGCCCTGCGGCCTTGATGCCGGGAAGCGATGTGTCCAGTTGTGTCCGCCCCGGGTGATGATCCGCACCCTCCCCGGCTCAACGCGAACTGCGAGACGGTATCCATCCCACTTCAGCTCATATGACCATTCGTCGCCGCGGGGGCTTGCGACGAGCTTTCAAAGCACGGCTCAACCCGCTCCGGCCTGGGGTCGAAAGGGAGCTCCGGCTGCATTGGATCGCGACGGCGTATACGCCACTTCTCAGGAGCGGTTCGTCATCTACACGTAGTGGAGCAGGCGGCTTGCGTGGACGTTTCGCCATGAGCCATCGCACCACCGTCTGCTTAACGTACCGTGTGCGGGAGTCGGCAAGTTGCCCTTAGTCTTCCAGGCTGACACCCGCCTCATTCTGGCATCGCCATCTGACGGAGCATCGGCGCGTCGTTCCGTCTGGATACTCCACCACGGCTTCATCGGGCAGATCGATACCCGTTTCGGTGATCAACTTCAAACCGTACCTTGTGGTGTTGGAAATGGCGCAGTCCACTGCGTTACCATCAACCAACAACCGTCCGCTCCAGATCTGGATCTTTCGCGGGTATCGTCGACGGTCTGATCGAGGTTCCATAGGCCGCTCCGGGATCAAGGGTCCCTTGTGCCTCGAAAATTTCAACAGCGCGTTGCCGAATTTGGTAGAACTTTATCTTTCCAGGCTTTGACTGAGATGGGTAGGCCGGCCGGATCAGTCGTCATCACCTTTATCTCCGGCGCTGCCATCATTCCCATCGCCGTTGTCGCCTTCAGCGGTGCCGGTGCCGGTGCCACTAGCATCTGGGCTGCCGTTGGCGTTGTCATCGGGCGCGCCGCTCCCGCCATTGTTCTCGGTACCATCCGCGTATGCGGGGCTTCCGTTGCCGCTTCCCGCTGCGCCACCACTGCCCCCAGTACCCGGGCTGTCGGCGCCGCCGTCGTCAACGTCGAGCCGTGGTTTTACACGTGGCTGGCATCCCGCGTTCAGCCGGGATTGAGGATGTCTGATAGCATCGCCAAGGAACTGAAAGTTGCGGTCCGGCCTCTTGAGCACGGGCGGTGTGAGAGCCTCAGGATGAATGAAGGCTTCGATGAAGACGGTTCCGTTGTCGAAGAGCCCATGGGGGACGCAACAACGTCTTCGTTGCGCACTTTAAATTCACCCTCCTCCTCCCGTATCACGACGAGGACGAGCCGGTCAGATCCGACAGGCGTGTAAGGATCATGTCAAGGGACAAAGGCACCGGCGAGGAGCGCCGGAAGCGGTAGCGCGAACAAGTGCCGGGTCCAAATCCGTCCGCCGAATGACCCCCTTGCAAGATTGCAATAGCGGGGTAGATAGCGTCGATGCCAAGCAAGCACATCAACCTGACGCTCGTCACACCGACTCAAACTCAGAAGTCCACGCTATCGATTGAGGATGCGCGTGAAGTGCTGGCGCAGGCGGTGCCCGCTTGGGAACTCCAGGAGGCGCTGGAGTTTCTTGAAATGGAAACGATGGCCGAAGGTTTCTACATCGGCTCCGACTGGACGATCAGCTTCCGAGACGCTGAGGATTAGCTGTACCGCAGTGGTTCGTCTCCGCGAGCTGCGGTCGTAGTCACCGGTCGCAGCTGGACAGGTCGATGGCATGGATGAGAACGGTGGGCTCTCAACTCCTGATCAAGGATAGGTCGCGTTGCCCTCAGCATATGCGCAACTGACGCTCATCGCGGATGACGGGTTGAAGCATATTGTCTGTCTTGAGACTAAGACCTGATTTTGCGATGTGAAAGGCACGGTCGCGACAACGGCGTTGGCATGCGTCGCGAACGTCCGGCCGCCGATCACCTCATCTCGTAAGACGGCATTAGAACTGGAAGACCATTGCCTTTTGACGCTGCCCGTTCGGCATAAGACAGGCAGGGGGCGCCGCCGACGATCATGTCGAACCACGGCGCGATTAACGCCAGCGCGCGCAAGCAATTGTACTTTGGCGGAAATGAAGTACTTGTAACGAGCTGCGATTTTGCAGCAGCTTTAGGGGGAATGAATGAGACCTGTTCTTACCGCTGCATTTGTTGCAGCGATGCTTTCGTGCGCCTACACCACAACTGCTTTTGCCACCGGCGCCATCGCGGTCAATGATGAGCAAGGCATGGCGGCGGAAGATGCCGGGTACGGCCTCGGTTATGGGGGCTCAAAGAAAGAAGCTTCGGCAAATGCCATTCGTGAATGCAGGTCGGCAGGCAATGACAGCTGCGAGGTGGTGCTGACCTTCGAGCAGTGCGGTGCCTATATTGGCAACAAGGCTTACTATGCGACGGGGCTGGGCCCGACCGAAGCAGCTGCTCAGAAGGCTGCAAAGGCGGAGTGCCCCGAGTGCAAGCTCATCGTCTCAGACTGCCACTGAGGATTCAGATATAATCCAGATGGGTAAGGATCTTGTGCTTGCTGCCTTTGTATGTGCGGTTGCCCTGAGCTCTGCAAACACCTCAGCATTGGCATGGGGATGCGCTGCGGTTTCTGATGAAGGTACTTTCGGATACAGCCACAGCTATGACACGGAGGACGCGGCAATAGAGCGTGCCTTGAACGAGTGTGCCAACCGTACGACTGAAGAGTCAGAATGCGAGATCACCGAGTGCGACGAAGAGTCGTAGAGAATACAGCGGAGCCAACATTCGCCGTTGGCTCCGCTCTGACCTTCAAGCTCTGGCACCAGGTGCGATGCGTCAAGGTTGCACCGGGGCGATCCGTGACTACCGCAGTAATGCCAAGTGTTTGCAGGAGGAGACCATGAAGGCTGTCCTGATATCGATATGGTGTTGCTGCTCGCAGCTGGAGCGTCCCATGTACTGCCTTCTGCTGATCTGCGTACGGACACCGTTTCCGCAGTCTCGACCGTCGGATACTAATCCGATGCTTGGGAACGCGTGGAGACGCCAACGGGTCGCCGCCGTTTAAGGCATAGTGCCGACGGCAGGCTGCCAATCTGCATCGAAAGGCTCGGAGCGCGCAGATGCGTGGAAGGAGACCGCAATGACAAATCATAATCGCGACATAGGTGACCGGGTCAAGCAGATCATAGTCGAGCAGCTGGGCTTGAAGCTTGAGCAGGTGGTAGAGAGCGCTAGCCTTGCCGAGGATCTTGGGGCCGACTCTCTTGAGGTGGTTCAGATCGTTATGGAGATCGAGGAAGCCTTCGATATCGAGGTTCCCGATGACTTGGCTGAGACGATCGTTACCGTTGGCGATGCCATAGAGTTCGTTATCCGCAAAACTCAAAAATGACGCGGTTTGCGTATCCTTGCGACGTCAGGAGCATCCTTATTTCCTCGCCTCCCGCGGTCGCCGCCGCTCGTTTGGCTTCTAAGCCCAGGAGAAATTCCTGAGCTCCGGAATGGCGAGCGGGCTGCAGGCCTGTCGTGCATCCGGGCCGGTGAGTGCGCCGTGTTGCGCGGGGACGGCGTCGATTCCTCTGGTTTGGGCGGATCAACGGGAGAGAGACATACACCAAGCTGACGGTCATCACCGCCGCACTGTTCCTTGGCGAAAACGGGCGCCTGCCAGGACAGTCTGCATCCTTCTCCGGTGGCTGGACAGGGGGAAGCGAATATGTCCGCTTGAACGGCGACAGGGACGACGTCCAGTGCATCAAACCAAAGCGGGTTCTGCGTCCCTGGTCATCAACGGGCGCCCTCGGCATGCGCTGTGGCGCGCCGCAGTCGGTACAATAGCCAGATCCACCGTCACACCAGACATAGGTTGACCGTTCGACCGACTGTCATTCGGTACGGCTTGGCCGGGGGCGGTCGGTCCCGGCCTCCGCTTTGCGGCGCGATGCTAGGCCTCCTGCGGCAGCCCTTGTTCCGGCCAAGTCCGTGTCGAGAATGCCCGAAATCCCGCCCCTGCGGTGCGTCCCTATGCTGATTTCTCCGATACTCTTCATTGTTGTTCCTGCATCTCGGACTGACGCCGGTCGATGCAGGTGGTGGGAGCTGCCCGGGAAGCGGAACTTAATCACTTGGAGGCGAGCGGGCAGATCCTCTTCTACGATCCTGCGTGGCACAAGCGCCACTTGGCCTCGGGCTGGCTGGGGCGCTGCCCCCGCGCGGTGCAAGGGCCGCTGACGCTCGTCCGGACCGGTGTCCCCAGCCTTCCTCCATTCGTGCCTCATTTTCGTGCAGGCCGGGTGATCCCCCTCCCGCCCGGCCGCCCTTGCATCTTGCACCCCCGGTCTCGGCGACGGCCAGGGTTGCAGCGCAGCGCTGCGCTTTCACCCACGACCCCACGGAGGCAAACTCATGTATCATCAGCTTGCAACACGGTTTGGCCGACACGTCCGCCAAATCAGCGGCCGAGAGGCGCTCGATAACGAGGCCCTCTACCAGTACGTCCCTTCCATCTTCGCAGATGAAGCGCATGACAGCCGGTCAGACCGCTATGTGCATGTGCCAACCATCAGGATTGTCGAGGGACTGCGCCGGGAAGGATGGTTGCCGTTCTTTGCTGTCCAGTCCATCCCGCGCGACAGCAGCCGCCAGGGCCACGCCAAGCACATGCTGCGCCTGCGCCGTGACGATGGCATCGGCAAGCCCGAGGCAGCGGAGGTCATCATCGTCAACAGCCACGACGGGACGTCCGCCTATCAGATGTTTGCAGGAATGCTGCGGTTCGTCTGCACCAACAGCATGGTCGCTGGTGAGCGCTTCGAGGAGGTCCGCGTCCCTCACAAGGGTAACATCCAGGATCAAATTGTCGAAGGCGTCCACACCGTTGCCAGGGACTTCCCGCGTCTGATCGAGGCCGCCGAAGCGATGAAAAGCACGCGGCTATCGCAGGACGAACAGCGTGTCTTGGCAGAGGCCAGCCTTGTTGTCCGCTATGGCGAGAGCGACAGCCCGATCCGCCCCGATCAGATCATCGCCCCGCGTCGGCGCGAAGATGCCGGGCAAAGTTTGTGGAGAACGTTCAACGTCATCCAGGAGAACGTGATACGCGGCGGGTTGCAGGGGCGCTACTCCGGTGCCGATGGACGGATGCGCCGCAGTCGTACCCGCGCCATCAAAGGCATCGACCAGAACGTCGTCTTGAACCGGGCGCTTTGGACGTTGGCAGAAGCCATGCAGCGCTTGAAGGGAGGATGATCTCGAGCGTGCAGCCGTGGCAACGGCTGCCCGCTTCTGTTGTCGAGCTGTAAGCTGTGGCCGTTTCGTTGAGCCGGACAGGTGGCAAGGCCGCTGAGTGAGGTGCGGTTCGCCGCGCTGCGCGCGGCTCGCCAAGCTTTTGTGGCTGCAGCGCAAAGACCAGGCACCATCCTTGCCATCGC
>JAESGL010000405.1_pt1 | contig 22178 bp, 27 predicted proteins | sample 9269711 | NCBI WGS metagenome assembly JAESGL01 (sample SAMN14515918, study PRJNA621676) | algae metagenome | isolation source: Kastovskya adunca ATA6-11-RM4 and co-occurring heterotrophs from soil and... | place: Chile: Atacama Desert | collected 2011-06-27
CGCTTCAGCCAGGTGGCGACGTTATCATTGCCGCCCCCGATGTAACCCACCTTCCCTTCGGGGATTACCGCTCCGACCGACTGCACCGGGACCGACACTTCGGTGGGCACTACCGAGCGCCCAATATGGGGATAGGTGAATACGTTGATCTCATAGGCCTGCTTGTCGAGCAGCTTGGGTTCTATGGTGATGCGTCTCGTGCCCAACTCCTTTGGAGGGGTCAGCTCGAACGTTCCCGCTTCGCTGCCGTTGATCCCCTTAGGCGCGATCGACCAACCTTCGGGCAGGTCGAAATCGAGATCGGCCGTTGTTGCCCCGGCAACCACGGCCGTCATCTCCACAGGCAAGATTTCGGTTTCGGTATTAAGCACAATGGCGTCGGGCTGCAGTTCCAGCGAAGCTTCCGGCAACACCCGTAGTGCATCTTCTAGATCAACGTCGAGAACGGCGCGGTAGCCGGAGATGTCGGCAGCAATCCGCACAAATGCATCGCCATTGCCGCCCAGCGGATCAAACTGCTCGGTGAGCGGATTTGTCAGTGCTGCCTCGGGTGCGATGCTGACAGGTACACCGTCGTCGCCAATCTCGCCGCCAGTGATCCCCTCGCGCGCGATTACCTCAACCGTTTCCACCGCAATTGAATCCGGTGCATCCACGATCGTCTTGACCACGATGTCGTCACCCGGGTGAAGGTCGCCGCCCTCTGTGAAAGCGCGGATATGCATGCCCGCCGCTGTAGCTAGCGCTAGATCAGTCTCCTTGATCTTGCGGTCGAGGCGATGGCTGACCTGACCCTCCAATTCCACGGGAACGGCTCGCTGCGCTTCCTTGAGAGCTTTGCCGATCTCCACAAGCATTGCCGATACGGCTACGGGGTCGCCGTAGTCATCCACCGCTTCTTCGATTAGGCCCTGCGCGTTCCGCAAAGCATCTGCTGCTGAAGCAGGCATGCCATCGATTTCTGCAATTTGACCGACCGTCGCGATGAGACCCTCCCGGATGTCGTCTTCACGTCTCCCCGCCTCGCCAACTGAAGCCCAGCTGAGATTGATGGGCCACTCGGTTTGAGGGTCCGGCCGCCAGCGCCCCATCCCTTGCGTGAGATGGCAAGAGCGCGACCACTCTCCCATCTGCGGGAACGTCGCCCCAGAGATCGGGTCCCGTTCAGGCGCCTTGACAACGAGGGTGGTCGGCGGGGGCGGTATCTCATCGTCATAGACGCCGCCGCCACCGCCCCATGCGGGCTGGTAGATTTTGGGAACCGTCCAAGTGTCGAGGCCGGCGGCGATCTGTTCAGGGAATTCTTCGGCATCACCCGACAGTTCGGCCACAATGGAAGTCGCTACGTTGGCAGCACGGTGGTGCCCATGCTGACCTGGGACATCCAGGAAACAGTTCATGATCACATCAGGTTTGTATTGGCGGACCGCCCAGGTCATGCGCTCGATAACGCGATCTCGACCCCAGCGGTCTATTGTGGCGTTTGGATCCTTGGAGAAGCCGAAATCGTGCATATGATCGTGATGGCCTTGGCTGCCAAAGGCCAGGGAAGCATCGAGCGCCCGCGAAGCTTCTGTCATCTCACGCGTGCGCAGCACTCCCAAGACTGAGCCCAATTCTGGGCCAATTGCGTTCTGCCCGCCTTCCCCTCGCGTGATGCAATAAAGCACAGGGTGAATACCGTAGACGTGGCGCAGCGCAGCCAGCATACCGCTCGGCTCGTCATCCGGATGAGCGCCGGTGGTCATCAAGGTTACGGTCGAGGTCAACCGCTCAAGCTGGCGGTAGAGTTTGACAAGAGCAGGTTGGCTTTTCTGCTGTGCTATCAGTTCGAGATCGGATGCGGGCGCCGCCCAGGCTGGGATCTGCGTGGCAGCAAGCAGCGGTGGCACAGATGCGATGAAAGTTCGACGGGTAAGTCGGCTCATGAGATCTTCCTCTCCTAGGCTGTCACGGCGGCCCCTCCGGTCGCCCTTGTGACAGTTGGAAGACAGCTTGTTAGCTTTATTAACTTAACTCAAGTGCGTTAATCTGGTTTTTTACATCAATGGAGAACAGAGGACGGGCCTAGCCGATGTTAGCGGTCCGCCATCAAATGTGGAGCCTACCCGTGACGGATTACACACGCCAAGAACGTGTCCGTAGCGAGCCCGCGCTACCGCTGTTGTTGCGAGAGTAGCAATTCCGCCGAGAGCTCGCCGCGTGCGAATGTCTGTTCGATCATGGCTGTTGGCCCGGCTATGTCGATGTTCTCGCGTGCGAGCCAGCCATCATCGAAATAGGTGTCGATGTAGCGCTCTCCACTGTCACAGATAAGCGAAACCAGCGATCCCACTTCTCCGGCCGATTTCATTGCGGCTGCAGCCCACAACAAGCCCATCAGATTGGTGCCGGTGGAACTGCCTACCCGGCGCGATAAGTGACGCGACAACACTCGTGCTGCGGCGATGGAAACACAATCAGGAACCTTGACCATCGCGTCCACCACCCCTGGAACAAAGGACTGCTCCACACGAGGACGCCCGATCCCCTCTATTCGCGAGCCCCGCGGACAAGTGGCCAACGCACAGCCCTGCGTCCAACTCGCATAGAAGGCCGAGTACTCCGGATCAGGTACGCAGAGCTTCGTCGTAAATCCCTTGTACAGTATATAGCGCCCGATGGTGGCTGATGTGCCGCCAGTGCCCGCACTCATACTGATCCAACGAGGCACGCAGTGACGCTCAAGCGCCATCTGCTGAAAGATCGACTCGGCGATGTTGTTGTTGCCGCGCCAATCGGTGGCGCGCTCCGCGAAAGTGAACTGGTCCAAGTAATAGCCGTTTTCGCAGCTGGCCAAGCGCCGGGCCTCTTCGTAGATCATCGCTGGTTCATCAACGAAGTGGCATTTTCCCCCGTGTCTTTCGATCGCATCCACCTTGCTCTTGCTGGTTAACCGGGGCAGCACTGCGATGAAGGCCAAACCTAGCAAGCTGGCGAAATAGGCTTCACTTACCGCCGTTGAGCCGGAGGAAGCCTCCACCAATACGGTTTCTGGGCCAATCAAGCCATTGCAAAGTCCGTAGAGGATCAAAGATCGTGCGAGCCGATGTTTGAGGCTACCCGTAGGGTGTGATGATTCATCCTTGAGATAGAAGTCGATGCCCGGAAAACCAGGCAATACCAGCGGTATCAAGTGAGAGTCGGCCGACCGGCGCCCGTCAGCCTCCATGATCCGCAAAGCCGTGGCTCGCCAATCCCGAGAGCAGCTCGACAGGATCACGACGTTTCTCCCTTCTCACGATCAGACGGCACAAATTGCCTCGATTAGACCCGCCCTGAGCAAAAAGTACCATAAAAAACCCAGTATGCGCCAGCGCTTGCTCTGATGTGAACTGCGGCAGGACATCGAAACCGGGCTGAACCTGGCGCAAGGTCGACGCACCTAAACGTTTGTCGAAGCGTAATGACTTGAATGGGGCCGTTTGCCGGCTGTCCGGTTCCAGCAAGAAGGAGGAACAAGCAGACATTGGGCAATCCTGGAGCAAGCCTTGGCCGGGCTCGGCTGGAGCGGACGAGGTCACCTGCCCGCCTGTGGCATGCGGATAGCAATGGGGGCAGAACAAGAGGAATGGTGCCCCGAGCGTCTGAATCTTTGGTCGACCAAGCTCCTATGGTTATAAGGAGTGTTCCCAATCACATTCATCAGCAGCAAAGTTGCCGAAGATGGTCCACCCTCCCCGCAGACGTCTCAGTGCTACCGAGGCCGCAGAAGCAGCGTTCAAAGCAGCGACAAGTAAACCGACCGATCCCTCGCCAAAAGCGAAGCCCGTTCCGGCTGGAAAGGAGCTCGTCTCTGTCCGCCTTGACCGTGATGTACTCGAGCATTTTCAGGAGGATGGTGCCGGGTGGCAGGACCGCATCAATGCCGCGTTACGTACTGCTGCTGGGTTGGATTGAAGTGGCCGCTCAGATCGGAACATAATCTGGACAGCTCCCGACCCCTTTACGTCTTTTAGGCGTCCATAGGTTCACGGAGCAGACATTGAACGCGATAGACCATGAACCTTCGACACATCGTGCTTTCCGGCTGTTCGGGTGGCGGAAAGTCGACCCTCCTGGCAGAGCTGGAGCGAAGGGGCTTTGCCGTCGTACCCGAGCCGGGTCGTCGCATCGTGGAGGAGGAGCAACGCGGCGATGGACTTGCCCTGCCTTGGGTCGACCTTTCCGCCTTCGCCAAACGAGCTATTGATCTCGCGTCCGAGGACCGGAGACGCATGGTGGACGAACCAAGCAGCGTCTTTTTCGACAGAGGCTTGGTGGACGCGGCGGTGGCGCTTGAGTATGCGACAGGTAGCTCCGCCAAGGATCTACTGGCGTTCTATGACCGCTACCATCAGAGCGTCTTCCTGACGCCTCCCTGGCCAGAGATCTACGTGACCGACGAGCAGCGGCAACAGAATTTCGCCGAAGCGATCGCAGAGTACGACCGCCTGCTGATCGCGTACCGCGATCTTGGGTACGACACGTTCATCCTGCCGAAGGTCGGAGTTGGAGATAGAGCCGACTTCGTCCTCCGCAATCTCAGGTAACGACCCCATATTTGACGTTCAGCAGCTATTTTCCAGTTCCCGTAAGCTGCCATAGGGAGGTTATTGCTGAGCGATCCCAATTGGTCCCAGAGGTTAGTTGGCCAACTCATGATGGTGCTGGATCAGCTTCCAATTTCCACCGACTGCGAGGTAAGTGCATGTGCAAAAGCAGCGCTATAAGATGGCTTTTCGCCATCACCAACAGCAGTGTAACTTAGCGCAACGACGTCTTTGTCCGCCCGGCTCGCAGTTGCGGTTCCTCATCTACGATTACCCGCTGTGCAGCGTTTTCATCGGAAACCGCCTCAGGGAGCATCTCGCGGAACGGCGATGTGAAAATGATCCTGATGGAGTGCGTCCGTGAAGGTGATCGCCGTGGCATCGCCGAAGCGCCATGGGCTGCCCAAGCGCGCAACTTCGGGCTGTCGACTGAGCCACTCAGCCGTCGCATAAGTCTCGGATCCTGTGGCGCGATCTTCTACAATAAGGCGATCACCGATGGCGTAGATATCGATGGCCATGCCTCTCGTATGGTCCGACTTTCGGTCCGTGCCGAAAATCTCCCAAGGGTGGCCGGCCACCAGAGTGACAACGCCGATCGGCGTCCGATCGGCAAGTCGCGTCATCAAACCCAGCAGCATAGTGGAAACCGCACCGGAATAGATGTCCCAGCGAGCCGAGTCTGGCATGGCGATGTCTGGATGACCGAGCACTGCCAGCGCTTCGGGGCTTAGATTGGCCGGTTGAGCAATTGGAGCGCCACCGAAGGATGCCACATCCTCGAAGCGCCACACACCGTCCGCGATACGCAGCCGAACATCGATGGTCCTGGTCTCAATGCGCACACCCTCGGGACTCCCGATCTGCTGTTCCACGATGACCATCACCGAGGCGCGATCCGGAAGCATGCCGCCCAGTTGCGGATAGACGATCCGGCCGCGCGACCAACTGCCGGGGTGGTGCAAGGCAGCAACTGCGGCATTCACCGCACCTGTCTCCCCGGGCAGACGCTCGAGTATCTCGGTCTCGCCTTCCCCCACCTCGTAAGTGGTCAACGCAAGCGCAACCTCGCTCGCCAGCGTCTTGGCATTTGGATAAGTCTCCTGATCGGAGAGTACCAAGGGTTCAGCAGGCGCAGAATCGAGACGTTCAATGGATTGCGGTATTGATCCCGTGAGCGTCTGCGAAAACCCGGGCAGCGGTGAGCTCGTGAAAATCGCTCCGCACCAGAGCGTGACTACGATCCAATGGCGAAAGTCGTTCATCGTGCCGCAATGTCCTATCTAGTTTCAGGCGGTATTCCCGCACAGAGCGGCCATCAGCCCCCTTGCGACATGCAATGCACTCACACCCGATGCGTTCAAAGAATGGTGCGCCGAGGCCGCCCTCTTCCGTGACCAGAACTGCCTCGCTGGCGCCACGTACTCGCGCGAGCCGCCTGAACTCTTCTAGGAGCTGGCGACCGACGCCGCACCGGCGGCGCCTGTCCTGCGTAACGATGTGGCTGAGCACGGATAATGGCGCGCCAGTGCTGGAGGGCGACGCCGTATCACTTTGGCCCGCCAAGTAGCGCCGCGCCCCTTTGGCGTAGCGGCCGAGCCGACTACTGGCGAACATGTAGCCCACATGAGGCCGCAGCATCAGCGCCAAGCTCCCAAATGCCGCAAGCTCCGGCCCGCGATGCTGCAACACCCACCGGTAGTGCTTGGCATTCCAGGTAGTCCCGAGCAGCGCTCCGAGCACGCCTTCCTCGTCTCTGGCCACCAAAGCGATGCCATAAGGCGACTCCGCGAAGGTATCCTGATAGTGCCGTAGGAATCCCTTCCCCATCTTGGGGAACAAACCCATGTGGAGATGGCGGTGATGCAGTTCCGCGGTTTCTTCAAGATCGTCGCGGCTTAGTCGATCGATGGCAAGCATTGCAGCCTCCAGTTTCTCTGGCCTCTGGAATATTACAAGACAAGGACCTGATCGTTGTTGCATCACCTGTTTTCACCGTAGCGTGTGGAGCAGGTAGTCACCTGACAGGCACAAGCACGTGATTGGCCGCTTCGTGCGACCACCAGTTAAATCAGGTTGGATATTGTGCCGCCCCTTAGAGCTCCATATGACGTAGAGCAGCTTGGATCGGGGCCTGACGGGGAACGCCAGCAAGGGCCGATTTCAATGGAGATGTTGAGCGATGGAATTGCCTTTATAGGCCAAAGCAGATGAATGTGCCTGAACGACGGGCGATAGGGGACCTCGTGCTACCCAATTGAGCACCCACCGTCTGCCCTGATGGTCTTGACGGTAATCAGCGGGCGGAACCTGCCTGGGGCTGGGCTGGTCCGTGGCGGGCCAGCCCTTTTACTTTACTCCGGATCGTTCGGGAGTTCGCCCAGTTCAACTTCGATTTCCTGGCTCTCTCCGTCGCGAAGGACCGTCAGAGTGACCGTTTCGCCCGGATCGAAACCGGCGATGGTGCGGGCCAGTTCACGGCTATCGATGACCGCTTCGCCATTCACCGCAGTGATGATGTCGCCATCCTCGATTCTTGCCTCTGCTGCTGGCGCATCGGGCTGCGCTTGCGCCACCAGCGCGCCGTCCGTGCTGTCCAGTTCCAGTGCATCAGCGATATCGTCCGACACCGGCTGCAGGTTCACACCCAGATAGCCGCGCGAGACCTCGCCATCGTCCTGCAGATCTTCAATCACCTCGGTCGCGATGGACGAGGGTATGGCGAACGCTATGCCGACATTGCCGCCGCTGGGCGAGAAGATCGCCGTGTTCACGCCAATGACGTTGCCATTGTAGTCGAAGGCGGGCCCGCCGGAATTGCCGCGGTTGACCGGGGCGTCGATCTGGATGAAGTCGTCATAAGCGTTCGCATTGATGTTGCGGCCTAGCGCCGACACGATACCGGCAGTGACCGTACCACCCAGCCCGAAGGGATTGCCTACGGCGATCACCCATTGGCCGACCTGCACGTCCTCGGGATCGGCAAAGGCGACAAACGGGGCGTCTTCGCGGTCGGTCTTGAGCAGCGCCAGATCCGTCCTTGGATCGGTGCCGATGATCTCGGCGGGAAACTCTTCCCCATCCTCGGTCACGACGACCACTTCGCTGGCCCCTTCCACCACGTGATTATTGGTCACCACATAGCCGTCGGCGCTGATGAAAAATCCTGATCCCTGGCCGCGCAGCTGACGCGGCGGCGGTGGCTCCTGCTGAGCGCCGCCCTGATTGCCATAGCGCCGTTCGAGATCATCGAAGAAGGGCCGCAACGGGTGGTCCTCAGGCACGTCGGGGAACATGTAGGCGCGCCCCTCGACATCTTGCGCGGGTACTTCGCCGGTTACCTGGATGGCCACCACGGCGGGACTCACCGTTTCGACGACCTCGGTGAAGTCGAACGCTGGCGTGCCGGAAGTCGACAGCTGCGCTTGTGCTGGGGGTACCGAGAGCAATGCGGCGGCGGTGAGAGCGCTGAACAAGGCAGATCGGACAGGCTTTCGAGGTGAGCAGGAGCTCTGCATATGGGGCCTCCTCTGGCGTTTCGTGAGAAATGCTGCGCCAGGGCACGGCCACTCTGCGACCGCCCGTCCATACCGGACCCGCCTTGCGGGGCGCCTAACAGTAAGAGGCTTGGGGCGCGACGGTTGCCGCGGGTCCCCTGCTTGTTATCTCAGATCAGTCGGCCGCGCCTGCAGGGCGCTAGCTCATGGGTACGCTGCCGGGTTCGATGCGTGAAACGTCCGAGCACCGCTCCAAGTGGGTTATACGAGACATCAATCGAACTCGTTCAACTGTGGTCGTTTCCCAACGGTGACACTGTCAATATTCTCAACCTTGAAGCCCATGACTATCGATGGGATCATCATGAAAACCAGACAGAACACAGGCAGACCGACAACCGTAATCACCTGCTGTAGCGCCACTAAGCCTAGATCGCCCGCCAGAATAATCAGCATGGCCGCAACTAGCCCCTCACTCACTCCCCAGAACACCCGCTGACGGACCGGGCCAGGCTCATCACTCCCGGTGCAGAGCATGTCCACCACGAGCGACGCCGAGTCGGAGGACGTGGCAAAAAAGATGGCTACCACGATCACGGCCAGCCCTTGAATGACCTGCACAAAAGGGAAGTGCTCAAAGAAGGCGAACATCGCAAGTGGTACGGACTCGGCAACCGCACGGCTGATCTCTCCGGCGTCTGGGCCCATCTGCTCGCGAAGCGCCAGTCCGATGCCATCGATCTGCAGTGCCTGCCATCCGAAGATTGCAAACCAGATCAGCGTGAACAGCGAAGGAGCCAGCAGCACACCGGCGACGAACTCCCGGATGGTTCTTCCCTTGGAGATGCGGGCAACGAACAGTCCGATGAACGGTGACCAGGTGACCGTCCAGGCCCAATAGAAAACCGTCCAGTCTCCCTGCCACCCCCAAGGATCATTGGTAGGGTTGGCATTTGCCAGCATGTCGTTCCAGAAGGCTAGACGCGGCAAATTGGAAAGGTAGAGCCCAATAGTCTCAACGATGCCGCGGAACAGGAATAGGGTCGATCCCGTCAGCAGCACGAAGATCATCAGGGCAACCGCAAGCCCGATATTGAGATTCGACAAGAACTTGACGCCCTTGTCGAGCCCGGCCACGATTGAGACTACCGCCACGCCGGTCAGCACTGCCAGGATAGCCACCGTTAGCACCACGTTGTCATCGACTCCGAACAGTGCGGACAGACCGGCAGCAATCTGCGATGAACCTAAGCCAAGAGAGACGGCAACACCGAACAACGTGCCGAGGATGGACACAATGTCGATTGTCTTGCCGATGGGCCCGTGAATGCGTTCCTTAAGCAAGGGGTAGAACACCGAACTCACCCTGACCGGCAGATCGTAACGATGAATGAAGTAGCCAAAAGCTAAACCGGGCAGCGTGAAGATCGTCCAGGTATGCAGCGCCAGATGATAAAGCGCGATTGAGATCGCATCGCGTGCAGCCTGCTCCGAATATGGCACCACACCTGGCAACGGCGGTGAGGCGAAGTGGCTGATCGGTTCGGCCACACCCCAGAACATCAAGACGGTACCGATGCCACCTGCAAATAGCATGGTAAACCAGGAAAGGTTTGAATAGTCCGGTGTACTGTCACGACGCCCCAGCTTGATGTGGCCATGCTTGCTTAGGGCAGCCCACACCAAGAAGGCGAGCCAGACGTTCACGCCAAGGATGAAAAACCATCCCAGATTGGTAACAATCCACGACCGCCCCGCAGCGAACGCCTCTGCAATAGATCCAGGAAAGAGAACCAGCAGAAGCACAAAGAGCAGCGTGCATCCCGCGGAGACGAAAAAGATGATGGGATCTGTTCTCAATCCCAGCCGCTGTGCCAGACCTTCCACAAGTCCACCCGATCAGTATTGACGCAAGTTGCGGCGCCGCTGCAGCAACACCACTGTGATCCCAACGCCACTGCTGCACGACATGTTCCGGGCTAAGTCCCCCGGAATCTGGGCCCACTCGGCTAATCATGCACCAAGCACTTTCAAGCTTGTCAAACTACCTGTCCGTGGGTGCCCTGAGAAATCGCCAATGTGTTGCGGTCCACAAACGGACTCCAAGAGCGCATCTCATACGAGACGACAGCCGTGGCCCTTTGAATCGCTCCGGTTTACTTCCCGTAGCGGGAAAGAAGGCGAGCAAAGTGTATGCTCGGCTACTTCTTCAACTGCATTGGCGCGAACTTGATAGCCCGCCTGTACATGGACCCCGCTCCAGGGGCTCGGCTCGCGTTAATCGGCGCAACCCTTTCTGCAATGGGAGACTTCCCATGCAGCGACAGGCATAGAGCTTTCGTTCCCTGGCCCGGCTTAAGCGCTGGCTCACGCTATTTGCCAGTCATGGAGCCAAGTTGACTAGATCTTTGGCGATATGACGAGTCCTCCAGATCGACGTAGCAACACTGCTGCCCTCTTAGGCCGCCTCTGCTGCGTCATCTACCGTACACAACTCTGACTGCAATTTTTCACCTGCTATGAGCGGCCATCGTTTGCAGGATGGTTCCGGGCGCAGGCGACTGGGAGCTCCCCTATGCTCTTGCCCCAATGCGGGAAGAGCAATGTCGTCCCTTCACAATGGCTTGCGCAACAAGCTACTTCAGCTGCTTCCAAGCGACGAGTTTTCGCATCTAGAGCAGCATCTTGATCCACTCCAGCTGCCGCGCGAGTTTTCCGTGGCTGGTGCTGGCAGGCCGATCGAGCACGTCTACTTCTTTGAATCGGGCATCTGTTCGGTGGTAGCCAAATCGCCCGAGGGTCAGCAGGTCGAAGCCGGTATATTCGGGCGGGAGAGTTTCGGCCCTGTCATCCCAATGGTGGCCGGAGTGAAGACGAACGCACTGGACACTTATGTCCAAGTTGCCGGCGAGGGCCATCGCGTCGCAGTGGATGTTTTCATGGACTTGCTCGGGAGTTGTCCCCGCTTGTCCCACCTTGTGCAGATTTCTGCATATCTCATGGCTCTGCAGACAGCCTACACGTCGCTTTCGAACGCCGTCCACCAGGTGGACGAGCGCCTCGCACGCTGGCTCCTGATGTGCCATGACCGAACCGACGGTGACGAGATTGCCCTCACACATGAGTTCATCGCAATGATGCTGGCGGTGCGGCGGCCCAGCGTCACCACCGCCCTGCATACCCTGGAGGCAGCGCGCTATATCCGTGCCGAACGCGGGCATATCACCATCAGAAGCCGGGAAGGCCTCGAGGACTTTGCCGCCGATGCTTATGGGGTGCCGGAAGCCGAGTATGCCAAGCTTCTAGGCTCAATGCGCTAACCGACGTCGTAGAGCTCGGCTGCCCAGGCAAGCCCTTCCTCGAGACTATCGAACAGTACAGTCTTGGACCCGACGGCGAGCCGGCCGAAGCCGACTTCCACCGCCCATGTTCCAGCTATCTCGGGATCATTGACGTAATAAGCGGGCTCCAGAAATACCAACAGCGCCAGCACTTCGATGCCGTAAAAAACCATTGCACCCTGTTCGAGTTTGTTCCCGAGCTGAACTGCCACTGCTTCATGACGAATGTCGACCATTGCTCAGAAACGGCTGGGCATCAGAGCCGTTGCCAAGCCGCGAGCAATGTTACCGCGCGTCTGACAATCCGGTCCAGCTAAGCCAACATGCTCCCTATCCGAATAGCCGCTCGTATTCAGCCTCCGCCAGACCATAGGCGTCGCTGGCGATATATTCCAACTTGCTGCGATCGAGAACGGTGATGGTCGCACGCTCCGCCCGGATCATCTTGGCGCCCTCAAGCACGTGAATAGCAGAAGTTACACTCGGACGCCGGGCACCCAGCATAACCGACAGGAACTCGTGGGTGAGACTTAGCTCGAAGCCATCGGTCCGGTCGTCCGTCATCAGGATCCAGCGCGCCAGCCTTGCCTCGATGTTCATGCTCACATTGGCATAGGCGGTTTGTCCGATCTGCACAGTCAGACAATGAAGGTAGCGACCAAGTACCGTAGCGATGCTGGGGCTTTGCTGCAGAACGGCCCGAAGTTCGGCAACCGGAATGCTCAGTGCCTCGCCAGTGCCTTGGCACATGATTGCATGGGGATGCTGGATGGCGCCAAAAGCCGCGCCCGTTGTGGTTGCGCCTTCCCTGCCGATCATTCCAACCTCAATACGGTCGTCCGGACTCTCCGCAATCATGGAGACGAGCCCGCTCTCGACGAAATAGACATTCGCGATCGGGGTCCCGGGATGAGCGATCAATTGCCGGACCTCTAGCGCTACGGGTTGGAGATGCGGCTCAAGCAGGGCGTAGTCCTCCGAGGACAGCGCATTGAGCAAACGGTTACGAACGGTAGATTGAGGCTGAGACACGCTCGGCTCCACTTTGGGGCGGGAGCACACTCGAACTCTCAGCCGTTCGCGCCCTGTAAGTGGCGAACGATGTGTTCACCATACGCAACATGTGCCGAATGGCACAAGCCGATCTCGGACACGATTTAGCGAAACACATCTCGGTCTGCTAACAGACCCTTTTCTTGTGGCGCCGCAAAGTTTGTTAACCTCTCGCCATGACAGACCTGCCCTACTTGGAAGCCGTCCTTGCCGTTGAAGACGACTTTCTTATCGCCCTCGATCTGCAGCGAGCCCTGCGCGATCTGGGGTGCAAGCGCGTAGAAATCACCGGCAGTTGCAGCGAGGCACTGGATCTTGCCGGCACCGGCGCCTTCGATCTCGTGGTAGTGGATGTAAAGTTGTCGGATGCTGATTGCTCTGAGCTCGTCAAAGTTCTCCGCAACCGGAGCATACCCTTCGTCTATGTTAGTGGGTATCAGCAGAGCGACTATCCGGACCTGCCATCGGCGCCATGGCTGACCAAGCCATTGAACGAGCCTGAGCTTGCTGCGGCCATTCGCACCATCGCACAACAACTTGCTTGATGATCGTGAGCGCAGAACCTAGTTCCAAGCGGGGATAGCGCCGGGTTCACACATCTACTCTGCACCATTTTCGTGCGCGACCTTAGCGCCTCCCATGGTGCAGGGCATATCAGTGACGCCCGAACGGGATAAAGTGACCAGGCGCACGCCCCACCGCGAGAATGGGCGGATCATCCGAGCTGAGCTGAAACGGGAAACGCAGCACAAGTTGGCATTATCGCTTGGTAGCCTACAACAACGATGCCGGAGGGAGTCGAGGATGAAAGGGCCGGTCTGCGGACAGTACATGTTTGATGGTCTGCAGGTCCGCTTCCCTTGTATCGGATGCCAGGAGCGGACGGGCCGCAAACCACCCCATTCCGGCCGCGGCCGATGGCTTGGAGGATCATCGTTTACCGAAGAGAGCTGAACCTGCAATCAAGGAAAATGTCACAAGCGGGCTGGGGCTCCTACTCAAGCTGGTAAAACATCTCCGCGTAAACACAGTTATCCCGCAAATGTCCGAAACCACCGATCTGCGGGATAAACCCGCCGAGAACCCCAAGGCCATCGCCGGCCGCCAGAAGATCGAATACGCCAACACGCCCGCCCTGCCGGCGTTGTACCAGGCCGCCGTCCATGATCTCGGTGCCGGGAAGTACGGATCGTTCAACTGGCGCGACCGGCCGATCAAGCTGGCCGACTACATCTCCGCGATGCGCCGGCACCTGGCCGAGCTCGAGGCCGGCGTGGACATCGACGCCGAGAGCGGGCTGCCGCATTGCGCCCATCTCATGGCCACCTACGCCATCGTCATCGATGCCCAGGCAGCCGGCACCCTGATCGACAACCGCCGGCCGACGCCCGACCTGGCCAGCGAGATGCAACGGATCGCCGAGCTGAAGAAGGGTTGGCCGAGGGCAGCGTGAGATCAATCACGCGGAATCAACGCGCGGTATTGCTCATCGAGATCCTCGACCAGGATGAAGCCTTCTTCGATAAGGCTCTCGTGCTCGAAGCGGATGGCCCAAGACTTATTGGGTCCGCAGAAGCGGATGTGCCGCTCCATCCAGCCGCTCGTCGGTTCGCCGGGCCGCGGACGAACTACGCGCCGTTCCCCGGTGCCGGTATCTGTCAGATATCTCACGTCAGCCCCCATTTGCGCGGCGTGAAAAACACTCACGCCTCCTGAAAAACACTAACAGCCACGGATGCGTCCGTGAAAATCACTCAACCTCGCAAGCACCGCACAGCGCCCATGCCCCCGTCTTCGTCCGCCTGACGCGCGCCGGCCCTCCGCATTGTCGGCAGACGAACCTGGACACATGCGCATAGACGTGCGGCAGCTCCGCCAGTTCGTCTCCGCCCCCGATCCGAAGGGCGAGCCCGCCTTGGACGAAATCTTCGAACGCGTCGATGACCTGCGCTTGTGGCGCAAGCCTAGAGAATTCGCCGCTCATAACCACCAACATGTCGCACCAGCCCCGAGGGACCTTTTCCGGCGGCCGGTACCACAACACTGGCCAGGCTTTGGCGATGACGTCAGGCCATTCGTCCGGAACCGGCGGTGCGCGGCCTTCGGCCACGCGCCGGCTCCGGACCCGGACCATGCCCTGAACGATGCGGAACTGTTGGTCTCGGAGCGTCTCCTGGCCCCTATAAGACACGGGGCCGTCGATCTTCAGGAGCTTCGACCAAACCCCCGTTTCGCTTGCAAGTTTCATGGTTTCCCATCGATCCGGTTGAATCCCTCTACAAGGCTGGGATCGGCATCTCGCCGCACGGCATCGGGCCCGCCATAGCGAATGATCGAACGAGCGAGATCACGGAGCTCTTCGACAGTCGTCTCCCGAGATTGCCCGTGCATCACCTGCTGCGGCTGAACGGCGACTTCCGTAGCCAGCAGGCGCAGGTCTTCGGGATCCAGCGTGCGCGCGGCGGCCCAAAGATACTTCAGCCCGCCGGGGTCAAGATGTCTGTCGCTTCGGCACTCATCTCGGGCCCTCCGCGTAATAGTCGTCGATCAAGCTCCGCAGCCTTGGCGCATACTCGCAGCTGAGGGACTGTGTGACCCGCAGCATGGCAATGGGCGATTGCTGCTGCAGGGCTGCATCGCAAGCCCAACGCGTCCGCTGCGACGGACTAAAGATAGCGGCCTGCCTGAGGCCGTGGCGGAGCAGTTCGAGCTTCGCGTTCACTTCAACCATTGCTACCTCCAAGGACATCTTCCACTGCCGCCACCCCGGCCTGCGCCAAGGCTTCGACCAAGTTCCGCCGGCACTCCCTGCCCGCCAGGGCTTCCAGCAGGGCCTTCACCGTTGCCGTTGTCGGGGTCCTCGCCGCGGCAACGGCGAGCTCGCGACAATCGGGGTTCCGCAAGGCCGCGAGCTCGACCGCGTAAGCGAACATCTTCTCCGCCACCTGGCGCTCTTCGGGATCAACCGCCATCACGCACGCCCCCAGATCATGTCGCGGCCGTCGACCATGACTTGGACGATGCGCTGGAGCTGCCTGACGGATCCGCCGGGCCAGGCCCGCCTGACGACATGCATCTCGTCTTCCGCCAACGGCTCGAACCAGCGAGGATCCAATCCGCGTTCCTTCGCCAAGTCCTCGACGATGGCGCGCACCAGAACGGGCAGGTGCTGCCAGGTGGGTTCGGGCATCACCAGCACCCGCATACGGTCCCGCAACGGTGCCGGCACCTGGTCAAGGTCGTTGGCGGTGGCAAGGTGGCTGACCATGGAGAGATCGCAAGGCACCTCGAGCGCCGGGTCTCGGTAGGTTCTCGCCTGGTCAGGCTCGAGCATGGCCAGCAGGGCGTCTAGCGGCGAGCCGTTGTGGCGGGAGGGCGACGCCTTCTCCACTTCGTCCCAGATCATCATCGGATTGGCGATCCCAGAGCGATTCACCACCTGCAAGACAGTATTCACGCGGGCGCTCGTGTACTGCGCCGACGTCCCCATGATCGATCCGTCTGCGACCCCTGCCAGCGGCACCAAGTCCATAGGCAATCCCAGCTGTTTGGCGATTGCCATCGCCAGCGACGACTTCCCGCTGCCGGGCTTGCCCACGAGGAGCGTCGGACGGATCCGGATCGCTTCTCGTGTTGCCAGGTCTTTCACGATGGTATCGATGATCGTCGCAGCATGCGGCCACCGCGCCTTGAGCGCCCTGGCGTGACCGGCGACATCACCCCGCTTCACCAGCGGCAGCTCCACGCCTGCCTTACCGGTCCACGACTTCGCGACCTCCCGGCGCCAGGACGTCCCACCTTCCGGCAGCCTGGGAACGACAACAAGCCCCTCGCCCCGCTTCGGCTTCATGAGCGACTTCGGCCCCGGGTCTGCCTTCTCTTCGGGCTCTGGCTTCGGCGTGCCGGCTAGCTCCGCGAGCTCCGCAGCGACGACGTCCTCGATGGTCTGCGGCGGCTTGGTCTCGGCGGCTTCCGTTGCCCGATACACGAGCATGGTCTCGTCGTCGGTCTCGATCTCGGTTGCGCCGTGCTCGACATGCAGACGCCAGTCGCCAGGGCTGTAGTCGCGCTCCTCGCTCCGGTTGGCGGCGATGATGCGCATGAAGCCTCGGGCTGCCATGATCCGCCGCGCGGCTTGGATGCGGCAGCGGGTGTAGGCATTGTGCATCTCGACGACGACACGCGCCCTGGCATCGCTGTCGCCCAGCCACGCACAATTCCAGTCGAGAGAGAACCGGAGCTCTTCGTGCAAGTACGTGTCGGTGATTGCGGCACGTGCCTTCTGGGAGGCCCACCGAGTGGGGGTCTCCGCCAAGTGCGTGAGGGCCTCGACGACATTGTCATCGTGGACGTTCCGGTCGACCTCGCGCTGCGCGATTGCGCGCAAGTCGGCCCTGGGGGAGTCGCGGAATGGCGGCATCCCCATGAGGCGATCGACATATGTCGGGATTTCGTCGCCGGCTGCCAGCGCCGCGGCGCGCTGCTCCAGTCGTCGGTAAGCCGCCAGGTCGGCGGCGGTGGGCGTGTATCCGCCCTTGGATTCGGGATCGCTCACGTCTTCTCTCGCATGTAGCGTCGCGGGAGAGACTGAGCCTCCGCCGCAGACAATGGACTACCGTTGTAATCCTTGCCGGAGCGAGATGTCCACGCCGGAACGCGGAAGACGTTAAGGAAGGATTACCGGATCTGCAGGCCGGTCAGCAGGGTATAGAGCGCCGAAATCTCGGACGCGACGACTTCCTGGTCCAAGCCGGCGTCCTCGAGTTCCTTCAGGACGGCAAGGAATTTCGCCCGCGGGTAGTGCTTCATGTAGAGGTCGTATTGCTCCGACACGCGCTGGCGCACCTCCTCGGGCATGCCCTCGCCATCACGGGCGATCCACTTCTGCGCGGTTCGTTGATTCACGGGCACGAAGCGCCCTAGGCGGGCGCTCGAGCTGTCCTCGAAAATCGTATGCACTAGCTCGGAAAAGCGCACTTCTTCGGCCTCGAATTGCTTGTCGCCGTCCGACGTGTTGGTGATCTTCCCGAATGACATCCTGCCGCTCCTTGGTCGGGCGGCAGGATAGGTCGGGCCGGTTAAGGATTGCTAGTCACTTCGCCAGCTTGGCGTTGTGGGCATACCCGGGCGGCAGCTTGGTCACCTTGCCCCGGGCAATGGCTTCCGCCACCAGCCGGTCCGCTTCTTCGCGGCTCATGGGCGGCAGCGGCTTCCGGCGGGCATGACCTGCGGCTTGCGCCGCTTCCCAGTCGACTGTCACCGGTACCGTAGGAGCGAGGATCTTCTTGGGCGGTGTCGGCTTCGCGACGTACTCCGCCACCACCTTCGCCGCCGACAGCGCCGCCGCGACGTTCACCGACTTCTTGATCACCTCGACGACGAGCCGGCGGACAAGATCAGGCGCGTAATCCTTCACCAACTGTCCATCTTCATCGAGGTGCCAGGTGCCGGACTTCAGGGCCCAGCGCGTCAGATGCGCCTCCATGTCCTTTCTCGCCTCTTCCTCTTCGGCGGTTTCGGTGCGGGCGCAACGGCGACCACCGGTTCCGGAACCGGCACCGGTGCCGCCGGCGCGATCGGATCCGTTCCGCCGCCAAGCAGGCGCAATGCCATTGACTGGTCAACGGGCAGGACAAGAGTGCCGTGGCCCGAAAGGCGGCTGCCGCCGATGGTAATGCCGAGAGACGAGAGGTCCAGCTCCAGCGTGAGGGTCCCGGTCATCATGCTGCCTCCGTCTCGAATAGCCAACCTTGGGGCGACCGTTCGGCGGTCCTGAGCTGCGGCCGGTAGTTCGCACCGACCAATGCGGCGGCGACGGGAGGGCAGACACTGTTGCCGATCTTGTGCCGCTGGTCGGTTTCGGAGAGCGTGCCGCCCTTGTAGGGAGCCGCCAGCATGTAGTCGTCGGGAAAGCCTTGCGCCGCGGCGAGCTCATACGACTTCAGCATCCGCATCCCGATATCGACGATGATGTAGTCATCGACCGTCACGACCTCGCGTTCGTCCCAAGCCCCATGCTGACGCAAGAAATCAGCGATCTCCTGTGCATAGAAGATGTGCTGCCCTTGCAGCGGAGGCTTGACCATCTCGGCCGCGACGTGCCGGACTTTGCCGCCGCCGCCAGCGGTGATGGTGCCGATCGGGTCCGTAATCGCAGAACCCACGGATGCCCCGAACTCGCGGAGGATATAGTGGGCCCACTTGGTGGGCCGCGTCAGGCCGTCGTCACAAGAGGTAATGAACGGCGCATCGGTCTGAAGCACATAGCGCTTCACGCCAGCGGCGATGCGCGCCAACGAGTTGTCGGCGAGAGGGCGCTGTACCTTGGCGCCGGTGATCTACATGAAGTCTTCCGCCTCATCTTTCGTCATCAAGACCGAAGGACATGGCCATTTCCAGTCGATGACTTCCGCCGCCGTCCGCCAGGGCAGCAGCTTCCCGCTCTGGACTGCTGGCGACTTCGGATCGCCGTGCGTAGGTTTGGGCCACACGATCTTTTCGCCATCGCGGCGCATGATGATGTAGAGTCGGGTGCGGATCGTCGGAGCACCGTAGTCGCAGGCGCGGAGCGCTCTCGATTCCACGCGATAGCCCAGGCGCTTGAACCGGCCAACCCACTCCCGGAAGGTCTCACCCTTCCGAGCCGGGTCAGGGACCGGGTGACCCTTGGGCCCGATGATGGTGGGGCCCCATGTCTCGAACTCCGGAACGTTTTCGAGGAAAATCGTACGAGGCCGCACCATCTCGGCCCAGTGCGCGACACACCATGCGAGGCCGCGCACGCTGTTGGAAACGGGGGCACCGCCCTTCGCCGAGCTGAAGTGGCGACAGTCGGGCGAGGCCCACAGCAAGCCCACGGGACGGCCCCTTGTGGTGGCCATCGGATCGACCGCCCAGATGTCTGCCTCGAGGTGCACGGTTTCCGGGTGGTTGGCGCAGTGCATGGCCAGTGCGCCTTTATCGTGATTGATCGCGATGTCCACGAAAGGCGACGGAACGCCCAGCGCCTGCAGCGCCATCTCGATGCCGGTGCTGGCACCCCCGCCGCCGGCGAAGGAGTCGATGATGATCTCGCGCATCATGACTCCGCCCTCATGCTCTCGAGAAAATCCAGACGGCCCTGGATCAGACGCGGGGCCTTCAGCTTGGCGACACCCCAATCCCCGAAGTGCAGCCAGCGGTCGTATCGCTGGGCCTGGCGGGAGGTTGCCGGGATGGCGGCTTCGGCCTCTTCATAAGTGTCGAAGGGGCCGCGCAAGAGCGCGTTGCGGCCTTGTGAAAAGACGTTCACATAGAACCCGATCATGGCCGCGCCTCCAGGTCCGGGTAGGCCGGCATCGCCGTAGCACCCGTTTCAACGGGCTTCTTGCGGGACGGCCTCAGGTGCGCCGGCTGGCGGTCGATGCCCAGCTTGCGGGCATGCAGGTAGATGGTCGGCAGGGAAACCTCGAGTTCGTCGGCGAGGTCGGTCCAGCGGGTGGTCTCCAAGCGATGACGAAGGTAGTCCTGGGGCAGTTCGCTGAGCTTGGTCTTGCGGAAGACTCCCAGCTGGCCGCCAGCCCCGATGCGGCGCAGGCGCTTGTAGCCGGCGTGGTACGACACGCCGTAACGGCTTGCGATCTCGCGGACCGGCATGCGCTCGATCAGGCTGCGCATGGTCTCGTCGTCCGGAAGAACACGATGACTGCTGCCGCCGACGATCAGGTGCTTGGGCTGGCGCCCGAAGCCCATGCGAGTGGCGGCATGGTGCACGCTCGAGATGACGCCGAAGCGCTTGGCGATGTCCCTCCAGCGCACGGTGCCAAGGAGCTCACGGAGCTCGTCTTCTTCGGGGAGCAAGCGGCGGCTGGCCGCCTGCACGTGGGCGGGGGAGATCTTCATGTTTCGTCGGCTCCAATACCGTCGTCAGCTGCCGGTAGGACGCTCCTCCGGCTGGTGACGGACAAAGGGTGTAGCCAACGAAAGGGTTTTCAAGTCTTATTTTTCGAAAGCTTAACCGGGCAGCTAAGTCGAGTTAGCTGCCGATTACGCGTATCGCGATCCGGGATTTCCGACCCGACCGTTTCGGCCTGCAGAGGCGCTTGTGGGATGCGAATACCCGGTCAATTGTCCATGTCTGCGTAACGCGAACAAGGACAAAGGAGAGACCTGATGCGCACCCTCGAACAGATCGCCGAAACGGACCGCGAGGCCGAAGACTGCCGCTACGTTGCCCCGCCCGCCCACCTGGAGCCCAAGGGCCGCATGTTCGAGGACCCCACCTGGAAAGACCTCACGGACTTTTTCGAGCGCCATACCCACCACTGGCCGCGGGCGCTGCGGGTCTATGTCAGCCGGCGGTTCGACGAGCCCTACGGAGAGGTCTATGCCAACGTCGTGGGCTTCGTGGACTCGGAGCTGCGGCGGAAGGACATCCGTGACGATCCCGACGCGCACAACAGCTACGGCAACCGAAAACAAATTGCATTCGCCCCCTTGAAACCCGTCGCGCTTGAAAACATCCTGTATTCATAACCTGGCGATGGTCGCCGGTAGGACTGGAGAGAACGAGATGGGTGAACGTATTGAAATCGGCCGCGGCTGGATCACTGAGAACCTGGTTTTCGTCGGCCCGGTGGCGGCCGGCGGAGCCGTAGGCCCGGGCAATGTCTACATGCAGACGGACTTCGACAGCCACACCAGCGTGCGTTACTTCCGCGACGACCGTTCTGGTTCGAAGCGCTCCGGCAGCTGCGCCTGGCAGCTGGAACCGAACCGCGTGTACCGGCTCTCCGACGTCGCCTACAGCAGCCGCCAGGGGGCGACCTTCTTCGTCTCCACATACAATGATCAGGCGACCGAACTCAGCCGCGACGAGTTCGACGCGGAAAGGGCACGCATCTGGCCGATGGGCAAGCAGCTTGCCGACGAAGCTGCCGAGCGCCGCCGGGTTCAAGAAGAAGAGCGCATGCGCCGCGATGCCGAGCTGGCGGAACAGCGCCGCATCGAGCAGGAAGCCTTGGCGGAGTTGAATGCTGAGAAGGCTGCCGAGATCGAGAAGAACGGGCAGCCGGAGAGCGACCTGCCCGTCCTCAAGGGCTCCCCGAAGCAGATCGCATACGCCCTGACGATCCGCGAGGCATATGCGAAGAAGCACCCCGGCGACGCGACCTTGAAGCGTGGTAAGACTGCCAAGTACTGGATCGAGAACCACCGCTCCGTCCTGTATCGCTAGCGGATTGGACCCCTCATGCTGGATAAGCGGAAAATCGAGGAAATTGCCCACCTGCTGGCCGGGGACGCACCCGGCTGGCAGACCCGCTTCGGGACGATGACGGGATTGTCACGGGGGCACGTCTCCAACCTGCTTTCCGGCACGCGGCCGGTGACCCAGGTAGTCGCCGTCAAGATCATCGAGGCCGCGCAGCGCGAGGCACGGGATCTCCGCGCCCGGGCGGAGCAGTTGGACGGCGTCCTGGCGATGGTGATGGGCGGGATCGGCACCGCGATTCCGCCCATAGACGACGAGGATTGATGGCCTATCTCCGGGCCATAAACCGGGCCCAAACGAAAACGGCGGTCCCCGACAACTCGGAGACCGCCGGAATTGCTGGTGGGCCCACCAGGACTCGAACCTGGAACCAGACCGTTATGAGCGGTCGGCTCTAACCATTGAGCTATAGGCCCGCTCGTCGCGTCATAGCAGGGTGGCGCCTGCAGGCAAGAGGGAAGAACTC
>JAESGL010000406.1_pt1 | contig 22037 bp, 17 predicted proteins | sample 9269711 | NCBI WGS metagenome assembly JAESGL01 (sample SAMN14515918, study PRJNA621676) | algae metagenome | isolation source: Kastovskya adunca ATA6-11-RM4 and co-occurring heterotrophs from soil and... | place: Chile: Atacama Desert | collected 2011-06-27
GTCTTCTTCGTCTTCCTGGTGCTGGCGGCGCAATATGAAAGCCTGACCTTGCCGCTGTCGATCATCCTGATCGTGCCGATGTGCCTGTTCGCGGCCATGCTGGGCGTGAACCTGCGCGGGATGGACAATAATATCCTGACACAGATCGGTCTGGTCGTGCTGATCGCGCTCGCGGCGAAGAACGCCATCCTGGTGGTCGAATTCGCCAAGCAGGCGGAAGAGGAACAGGGGCTGAGCCCGGTCGAGGCCGCGGTTCAGGCGGCGCAAACCCGTCTGCGCCCGATCCTGATGACCAGCTTCGCCTTCATCCTGGGGGCAGTGCCGCTGGTGATCGCCAGCGGGGCCGGTGCGGAACTGCGCCAGGCGCTGGGCACGGCAGTCTTCTTCGGCATGACCGGCGTGACGGCCTTCGGCCTGCTCTTCACCCCCACCTTCTATGTCGTGTGCCGTGCGCTGGGCGATCGTTTCGCCCGCCGCCGGCGCCCGGAGGCTGACGATGCTGCGGCATTGCAGCCGGCCGAATGAGGACAAAAGCCATGACAAGGAACCTGATTGCCCTGTTGCTCGGCGCCAGTGCGCTGACCGCCTGCGCCGCCGGGCCGGATTACAAGGCCCCTGCCACTCCGACCACGGCCGCCGCCCCCTTCATCGGGGCGGCAAGCCCGGCGGTCGCCCAGAGCGCAGCCGACGATCATTGGTGGCGGCTCTATAATGACCCGCTGCTCGACGGGCTGGTCGGCGATGCGCTGAAGGCCAATACCGACATCCGCGTCGCCGTCGCCCGGCTGGAACGCGCCCGCGCCCAGTTGCGCGGCGCCCGGTCCGACCGGTTGCCCAGCACCAATATCAGCGGCTCCCCGACCTATGGCCGGGTGTCGCAGGCCCAGACCCTGCCCGGCATGGACCGGGAAAACTGGACCGTCGATATGGAGCTGGACGTCGCCTATGAGGTCGACCTGTTCGGCCGGGTGAAGCGCAGCATAGAGGCCGCACGCGGCGATGTCGGTGCGGCGCAGGCCGACGCCGATGCCGTCCGCGTTGCGGTGGTCGCCGATACGGTGCGCGCCTATGTCGACGCCACCGCATCGGCCCAGCGGCTTGCCGTCGCGAAGGAGACGGTCGACCTGCTCGACAAGTCGATCCGTATCACCGGCGCCCGCTTCGATGCTGGCCGGTCCGACCGGCTGGACGTGATCCGCGTGACGACCCTGCGCGAACAGCAGCAGGCGCTGATCCCCAATCTGGTCGCGGATCGCAATGCCGCGCTGTTCCGGTTGGCGACGCTGACCGGGCGGACGCCGCAGGAGTTGCCCGCGTCCGTCCAGAACGCGACCGTGACACCGAATGTGACACAGCCAATCCCGGTCGGCGATGGCCAGGCGCTGCTGGCGCGGCGACCGGACGTGCGCGCGGCCGAACGACGGCTGGCGGCCGACACGGCGCGGGTCGGCGTGGCCACCGCCGATCTCTATCCGCGCATCACGCTGGGCGGATCGATCGGCACCACGGCGGTCGGCGGCGGCAATCTGTTCGGCGCCGGGCCGCTCAACTTCCTGCTGGGGCCACTGATCAGTTGGGCCTTCCCCAATCAGGAAGCCAATCGCGCAAAGATCGCGGCGGCCAAGGCGGATGGCGATGCATCGCTCGCCGCCTTTGACGGCACGGTGCTGCAGGCGCTGGAGGAAACCGAGACGGCGCTGTCCACTTACGCCAATGCGCTGGAGCGGCGGGCGACGCTGCAATCGGCGCGGGACGAGGCGGCTCGGGCTGCACGGATCAGCCTGGCGCGCCAGCGCGAGGGGCAGATCGACTTCCTGACCGTGCTGGATGCGCTACGCACCCAGGCTTCGGCCGACGCGGACCTGGCAACCGCCAATCGCGCCGTCGCCTTTGCCCAGGTGGATCTGTTCCGCGCCCTGGGCGGCGGCTGGACCACGACCTGATACGGAAAGGGCGGCGTTTTCAAAACGCCGCCCCTTTTTCCTGTCAGACGATGAAGTTGCCCTGATGGGCGAATGTCTCGATCTCATGCCGGCCGCTCGGTGCCTCCCGCGCCTGCAGCGCTTCGGGCAGGCTGGCCTTGTCACCCTGACGCCCGATCGCGATCGCCGCCTCGATCCGGAACCGCTCCGGCACGGCCAGTTCGGCGCGGGCCTTGTCGAAATCGACGCCGGTCATCGCATGGGTATGATAGCCAAGCCGCGTCGCCTGAAGCGCCAGCGTCGCCCAGGCGGCGCCCGCATCGAAGCTGTGGCTGTGCGAGGGCTTGTAATCTTCAGATCCCGGCGCGGCCATCAGCGTGTCGGAAATGACGAAGACCAGCGCGCCGGCATGCTGGACCCAGCCCTGGTTGAACGGAAAGAGCAGGTCGAGGAAGCGCGCCCAGTCGGCACTGTCGCGATGGGCATAGAGGAAGCGCCATGGCTGGTAGTTGAAGGCCGAAGGCGCCCAGCGCGCCGCATCGAACAACGTGTCGATATCCGCCTGAGAGATCGCCGAGCCGTCAAAGGCGCGGGGCGACCAGCGCTCCAGGATCAGCGGATCGACGGGACGGGTAACTTCGCGCGGGCTGGTGGCCATCTGGATCTCCTTCAAGGCGATGGCGCGATCGGCGCGCCATGCTGTTGGAAATCTATCTAGCGGATGTTCCGCCGCTGCGAAGAGGCGTTGGGCTTTCGCCCTGGAAACACAGGGTTTCCCCGATCAGGCGCAGGCATCCTGTGGCTGGCGTTCGCGGTCGACACGCGACCCCGGAGCATTACGGTCATCGGCATCGCGCTCGAACAGCACGACGGCAGGTTCCCTGAAAAGGGCCTGCGCCAGCCGATCGCGCAGGCGCGTCAACGGTCCGTCCTGATCCTGATAGGCCATATGTGCGTCCTCTCTGCCGACTCGGGCGGCTTATCTACCGATGGTATAGAGAATCGTCCCCCAAGCAATGCTGGCCGTCGCGGTAGAAAAGCTATCCGTCCCGGCCCCTTCGGAAAATCATACGCAAATACTATGCAGCCGCCCCGGCCCGCGTCTCGCATTCAAACGGAAGAGGGGCCTAATCGGGCGCTCGCTAACGACCCGGTCCGCCTCCCGCGGCGGGCGTGATGCGGGAGTTACCCCATGCAGGATCTCTTGTGGATCGGCATCATCCTGGCGCTCACGGCGGCTAGCCTCGGCTATGTCCGGCTGTGCGGCGACGCCTGAAGGAGGGATGCCATGACCATCGACCTCTGGCTCGCGGCGATCACCGCCGCCGGGCTTCTCGTCTATCTCGTTGCCGTGCTCGCACGGCCTGAACGCTTTTAAGGGGGGCCGCACATGACCTTCCAGGGATGGCTGCTGATCGCAGCCTTTGTCGGCATCTTGCTGGCGCTCACCAAACCGATGGGCCTGTGGCTGTTCGCCCTTTATGAGGGCCGCCGCACCCCGCTTCATGCCGTGTTCGGTCCGATCGAACGGGGCTTCTACAAATTGTCGGGGATCGATCCCGACGCCGAGCAGAGCTGGCGCCGCTACGCGGCCCATATGCTGATCTTCAACGTCGCGCTGCTGCTCTTCACCTATGCGGTGCTGCGCCTGCAGGGCCTGCTGCCGCTCAATCCGCAGGGCTTTGCCGGCACCAGCAGCGACCTCGCCTTCAACACGGCGGTCAGCTTCACCACCAACACCAACTGGCAAAGCTATTCGGGCGAGTCGACCATGTCGAACCTGGCCCAAATGCTAGGCCTCACCATCCACAATTTCCTGTCGGCCGCCACCGGCATTGCCCTCGCCTTCGCCCTGTTCCGTGGCTTTGCCCGGCGCAGCGCATCGACGATCGGCAATTTCTGGGCCGACGTCACCCGCGTGACCATCTATCTGCTGCTGCCGATCTGCATCGTCTATGCCCTGTTCCTGATCGCGAGCGGCGTGCCGCAGACGCTGGCCGGGTCGGTCGACGTGATCACGCTGGAAGGCGTCAAGCAGACCCTGGCGCTTGGCCCCGTCGCCAGCCAGGAAGCGATCAAGATGCTGGGCACCAATGGTGGCGGCTTCTTCAACGCCAACAGCGCCCATCCCTTCGAGAATCCGACCGCGCTCACCAATCTGGTGCAGATGCTGTCGATCTTCGTGATCGGCTTTGGCCTGACCTGGACCTTCGGCAAGGCCGTCGGCAACCCGCGCCAGGGCTGGGCCATCCTCGCCGCCATGCTGGTCATCTTCCTCGCCGGCGTCACCGTCACCTATTGGCAGGAAGCGGCCGGCAATCCAGTGCTCCACAATCTGGGCGTCGCCGGTGGCAATATGGAAGGCAAGGAAGTCCGCTTCGGCATGGCTGCCTCTTCCCTCTTCGCAGTCGTCACCACGGCGGCAAGCTGCGGCGCGGTCAACGCCATGCATGACAGCTTCACCGCACTGGGCGGCATGATCCCGCTGTTCAACATCCAGTTGGGCGAAGTCGTGATCGGCGGCGTCGGCGCAGGCATCTACGGCTTCCTGCTGTTCGCCATCCTGGCCGTGTTTGTCGCGGGCCTGATGGTCGGCCGCACGCCGGAATATGTCGGCAAGAAGATCGAGAGCCGCGAAGTCAAGCTGGCCGTGCTCGCCATCGCCGTGCTGCCTTTGATCATCCTGGGCTTCACCGCCATCGCCAGCGTCACCGACGCGGGCCTGGCCGGGCCGCTCAACAAGGGACCGCATGGCTTCAGCGAGATCCTCTACGCCTTCACCAGCGCCGTCGGCAACAATGGCTCGGCCTTTGCCGGCCTGTCGGCCAACAGCCCCTTCTATAACGGGATGCTGGGCGTCGCGATGTGGATCGGCCGCTTCTTCATCATCATTCCCATGCTGGCCATCGCAGGCAGCCTGGCCGCGAAGAAATATACGCCCGAAACCGCCGGCAGCTTCCCCACCACCGGGGCGCTGTGGACCGGTCTGCTGGTCGGCATCGTGCTGATCGTTGGCGGCCTGACCTTCCTGCCCAGCCTCGCCCTTGGCCCCATCGCCGATCATCTCGCGATGATCCGTGGCCAGCTTTTCTAAGGATCCCATGCCATGGCCCGGTCCTCCGACAAATCCGAACAAAAATCGCTCTTCACGGCGGACCTGATCGTTCCGGCGATCGGCGACGCCTTCCGCAAACTCAATCCCAAGGAACTGATCCGCAACCCGGTGATGTTCACCACCGCGATCGTCGCGGTCCTGCTGACCGTCCTGCTCCTTGTCGGGCAGGACAGCCTGGCCGTCGGTTTCAAGCTGCAGCTGGTGATCTGGCTCTGGCTCACGGTCCTCTTCGGCACCTTTGCCGAGGCGCTGGCCGAAGGCCGTGGCAAGGCGCAGGCCGCCTCGCTGCGCGCCACCAAGGCGGAACTGACCGCCAAGCGGCTGAAGGGCCATGGCGAAAGCTATGAAAATGTCGCCGCCAGCGCGCTGAAGCTGGGCGACGTGGTGCTGGTCCAGACCGGCGATCTGATCCCGTCCGACGGCGAGGTCGTCTCCGGCGTCGCCTCCGTCAACGAAGCGGCCATCACCGGCGAATCCGCGCCGGTGATCCGCGAGGCGGGCGGCGACCGTTCGGCCGTGACCGCGGGCACCCGCGTCATTTCCGACGAGATCCGCGTCCGCGTCACCGTCAATCCCGGCCAGGGCTTTCTCGATCGCATGATCGCGCTGGTCGAGGGTGCGGAGCGGCAGAAGACGCCGAACGAGATCGCCCTCACCCTGTTGCTGGTGGGCCTGACCATCATCTTCCTGATCGCGGTCGGCACCATTCCCAGCTTCGCCAGCTATGCCGGCGGCGCCATTCCGGTGGCGATCCTGGCGGCGCTGCTGATTACCCTGATCCCGACCACCATCGCCGCCCTTCTGTCGGCGATCGGCATTGCCGGCATGGACCGTCTGGTGCGCTTCAATGTGCTCGCCAAGTCCGGCCGCGCGGTCGAGGCGGCGGGCGACATCGACGTGCTGCTGCTGGACAAGACCGGCACCATCACCGTGGGTGATCGTCAGGCGACCGAATTCCGTCCGGTCGGCGGCGCCACCCCGGTCCAGCTTGCCGAAGCCGCGCTGCTCGCCAGCCTGGCCGACGAGACCCCCGAGGGCCGTTCGATCGTGCTGCTGGCCCGCGAAGGCTTCAACCAGTCGGTAGACGCCCTGCCCGCCAATGCGGAGATCATTCCCTTCACCGCACAGACCCGTATTTCGGGCGTCACCATCGATGGATCGACGATCCAGAAGGGGGCGGTGGATTCGGTGCTGAAGGCCAATCCGGGTTTGGGTTCCACCCCGGTCGCCAACGAACTGCGCCGCATCACCGACGAGATCGCCCGTGCCGGCGGCACCCCGCTGGCGGTGGCCAAGGACGGCAAGCTGCTGGGCGCGATCTTCCTCAAGGACATCGTCAAGGCCGGCATCCGGGAACGGTTCGGCGAACTGCGCCAGATGGGCATCCGCACTGTGATGATCACCGGCGACAACCCGCTGACCGCCGCCAGCATCGCGGCCGAGGCCGGGGTCGACGACTTCCTGGCGCAGGCAACGCCGGAGGACAAGCTGGCGCTGATCCGCAAGGAACAGCAGGGCGGCCGCCTGGTCGCGATGTGCGGCGACGGCACCAACGACGCCCCTGCCCTGGCGCAGGCCGATGTCGGCGTCGCCATGAACACCGGCACCCAGGCCGCCCGCGAAGCCGGCAACATGGTCGACCTGGACAGCGATCCGACCAAGCTGATCGAGGTGGTGGGTCTGGGCAAGCAGTTGCTGATGACGCGCGGCGCGCTCACGACCTTCTCGGTCGCCAATGACGTGGCCAAATATTTCGCGATCATCCCGGCCATGTTCGTCGCGCTCTATCCGGGCCTTGGCATCCTCAACGTCATGGGGCTGGCCACGCCGGAAAGCGCGATCCTGTCGGCGATCATCTTCAACGCGCTGATCATTCCCTGTTTGGTGCCGCTGGCGCTGCGGGGCGTGACCTATCGCCCGATCGGCGCCGGTCCGCTGCTGGCCCGCAACCTCGCAATCTATGGCCTGGGTGGCCTGATCGCGCCGTTCGTGGGCATCAAGCTGATCGACCTTGCCGTCAACGGCCTCGGCCTCGCCTGAGGAAGGACAAATCCATGTTTACCGATTTCAAATCCGCTTTGCGTCCGGCCCTGACCATGACGCTGCTCTTCGCCCTGCTGCTGGGCATTGCCTATCCGCTGGCGCTGACCGGCATCGGCCAGGCGGTGTTCCCGTCCCAGGCCAATGGCAGCCTGGTCGAGGATCAGGGCAAGGTCGTCGGCTCGACCATCATCGGTCAGGCCTTCACCTCGGACATCTATTTCCACAGCCGTCCGTCGGCGGCGGGCAAGGGCTATGACGGCCTTGCCTCCTCCGGCTCCAACTATGGTCCGACCAGCCAGGCGCTGGCCGACCGCGTCAAGACCGACGTCGAGACCCTTCAAGCTGCTACACCTGGTCGTTTTGTTCCGTCCGATCTGGTGACCACCTCTGCCTCGGGGCTTGACCCCCATATCAGCCCCGAGGCAGCTTTTTATCAGGTCGATCGCGTCGCCGCTGCGCGCGGGATCGATGCGGCGCGCGTCCGCAGCCTGGTGGAAAAGAGCGTTGAGCAGCCCCTGCTGGGCTTCATCGGCGAACCCCGCGTCAATCTGTTCGACTTGAATCGACGGCTGGATGCAATTGACGCTAAACGGACCCAGTGAACGAACCGCATCGCCCTGATCCAGAAGCCTTCCTGCGCGCCGCTGCGCAGGAAGGCCGTGGCCGCCTGAAGGTCTTTCTCGGCGCCGCGCCGGGGGTGGGCAAGACATGGGAGATGCTGACCGAAGGACGGCAGCGGCGCGAGGCAGGCGTCGATGTCGTCGTCGGCGTGGTGGAGACCCATGGCCGGCGCGAGACCGAAGCGCTGGTCCATGGCCATGAGATCATCCCCCGCCGCACCGTCGACCATCAGGGCCACAGCCTGGGCGAGATGGATATCGACGCAATCCTGGCGCGCCATCCGCAGCTGGTGCTGGTCGACGAGCTGGCGCACAGCAATGCGCCGGGCAGTCGCCACCCCAAACGCTATCAGGATGTCGAGGAATTGCTGGCCGCCGGCATCGACGTCTATTCGACGATCAACATCCAGCATGTCGAAAGCCTCAACGACGTCGTCGCCTCCTTCACCCGCGTCCGCGTGCGGGAAACGGTGCCCGATTCGATCCTGGAACATGCCGAGATCGAAGTGGTGGACATTCCGCCCGACGAGCTGATCGAGCGGCTGAAGGACGGCAAGGTCTATATCCCGCAGGAAGCCAGCCGCGCCCTCAACCATTTCTTTTCCAAGTCGAACCTGACCGCCCTGCGCGAACTGGCGCTGCGCCGCGCCGCCCAGGCGGTCGATGCCCAGATGCTCGATTATGTCCGCGCCCATGCGCTGGCGGGCAGCTTCGCCGCCGGCGAGCGGGTGATCGTGGCGGTGAGCGAACAGCCGAGCGCCGCCGGTCTGGTCCGTTCCGCCAAGCGGCTGGCCGATGCGCTGCGCGCGCCCTGGACCGCCATCCATATCGAAACCCCGCGTGGGCCGCAGCTGTCGGACGAGGACCGGCAGCGTCTGGCCGATACGCTTGCCCTCGCCTCGCGCCTGGGCGCCGAAACCGCCTCCATCCCCGCCCCCAGCGTCGCCGACGGGCTGCGCGGTTTCGCCGCCGACGCGCGCGCCACCCAGATCGTGATCGGCAAGTCGGCGCGCAGCTGGTGGTTCGAGCTGCGCCATGGGTCGGTGGTCGACCGGCTGGTGCGCGACATCGGCCCGGTCGCCGTCCATGTCATGCCCGGCGAGGAAAGCGCGCCGCGCCCGCGCACCGCCGGCGGCGGCCATTGGGGCGACCCGATCGGCTATGTCTGGTCGATGCTGGCGGTGATCGGCATGACCCTGCTCGGCCGGCTGATGCTGGAGGTGATCGACCTCGGCAATATCGCCCTTCTCTATCTGGTGCCGGTGATGTTCGCCGCGGCCAGCCATGGCCTGCGCACGGGTCTTGCCACCGGCCTGGCCTCCAGCCTTGCCTATAATTTCTTCTTCCTGCCGCCGACCGGCACGCTGACCGTCAGCAATCCGGAAAATGTCATCTCCATCCTCGTCTTCCTGGGCGTGGCGGTGGTGACCAGCCAGTTTGCCGCGCGGATGCACGCCCAATCGGTTCTCGCCCAATCCAGTGCGCGGCAGAATGCGACGCTGGCCGGCTTCTCGCGCCAACTCACCGCCTCGCCCAGCCTGGAGGAAATCCGCCACGCCATCTGTGCCGAGATCGCCCGGCTGTTCGACGTGCGCACCGTGCTGATGATCCCGTCGGATGAAGGGCCGCAATTGCGCGCTGCCTATCCGCCCGAGGACCGGCTGGACGAGATCGAGCGCGCCGCCGCCCGCTGGGCGATGGAGCATGGCGAGCCGGCAGGGCGCGGCTCCTCCACCCTCACCGCGTCGGACTGGCTGTTCCTGCCGGTGACCGCCAAGGACGCAGTGCTGGCCGTGATCGGCCTGGCCCGCGAGGATGCCGGCGAACCGGTCCGATCCGATCAGTTCCCGCTGCTGATGAGCCTGATCGACCAGGCCGCAATCGCGCTCGACCGCATGGCGCTGGAGGAGGCGATGCTGGAAGCCGGCCAGATTCGCGAGCGCGACCGGCTGCGCTCCGCCCTGCTCTCCTCGGTCAGCCATGATCTGCGCACGCCCCTCACCACCATCATTTCGGCGACGCGCGAGCTGCGCACCCACCCCTCGCCCGAGCTGATCGATACGCTGGATGGCGAGGCCCAGCGCCTGTCCCGCTTCGTCGCCAATCTGCTCGACATGGCGCGGGTGGAGGCCGGCGCACTGCCGATGCGAGCGGAGGCGACCGACCTGTTCGATGCGGTCGCCAGCGCCGCCCATGACAGCCGCAGCGCGCTGGCCGATCGCCAGCTCGACGTACAGATCCCGCCTGACATCCCGCTGGTCCGGGTCGATCCGGTGCTGCTGCACCACATCCTCATCAACCTGCTCGACAATGCCGGCCGCTATGGCGATCCCAGCACGCCCGTGACCGTGCGCAGCCTGCGCGAACCCGACGCCATCAGCCTGTCGGTGATCGACCAGGGGCCGGGCATTCCGGCCGGCATGGAAGCGCGGGTGTTCGACACCTTCACCCGGCTGGAAGGATCGGATCGATCGAAGACCGGCACCGGCCTTGGCCTCGCCATCGTCAAGGCCTTTGCCGAGGCGATGGGGCTCAGCGTATCGGCGCGCACCGTCGCCGACCCGCCCGGCGCCTGTTTCACCCTGCACATTCCCCAATCCCTCATCCTCACCGACATCATGGAAAAGGACATCGCATGAAGCCGCGCCACAGCCTGCTGATCGTCGACGACGAACCGCAGATCCGCCGGCTGATCCAGGCCGCCCTCGCCCGCGCCGATTATGCCACGATCGAGGCGCAGACCGCGCGCGAGGCACTGGACAAGCTGCGCAGCGAGCGGCCCGACATCACCCTGCTGGACCTGGGCCTGCCCGACCGCGACGGGCTGGAGCTGGTGCCGATCATCAAGAAGGAAAGCGACACGACCCTCATCATCGTGTCGGCGCGCGATGCCACCGACGAGAAGGTCGCCGCGCTGGACCTGGGCGCCGACGATTATCTGACCAAGCCGTTCGACACCGACGAACTGCTTGCCCGCGTGCGGGTGGCGCTGCGTAACCGGATGACGCGCGACGGCGGATCGACCAAGGTGGTGGCCGGCGAACTGACGATCGACCTGGTCGCCCATATCGTCACGAAAGGCGGGGTCGAAGTGCATCTGACGCCCAAGGAATATGGCGTGCTGGAGCAGCTGGCGCGCTTTCCCGGCCGGGTCATCACCCACAAGCAGATCATGGACCATGTCTGGCCCAACGAACATGCCCATCATGTCGAATATCTGCGCGTGCTGGTGCGCGGCCTGCGCCAGAAGCTGGAGGCCGACCCGCAGCGGCCCCAGATCATCAGCAATGAACTGGGGATCGGCTACCGCCTGAAACAGGGTGCGGACTGACTTCTCTCCGATCGTCATCCCGGACTTGATCCGGGATCCATTCAGAGCTTCCTCACAGCCGTAGCGCCGGATGGATCCTGACTTTCGTCAGGATGACGGCAACGAGGAAAGCCTTAGATCTCGATCTGCGACCCCAGCTCGACGACGCGGTTGGTCGGCAGGTTGAAGAAGGCCATCGGACTTTCGGCATTGCGGATCATCCAGGCGAACAGCTTTTCGCGCCACATCGCCATGCCCGGCCGCTCCGACGGGATCAGCGTCTGGCGGCTGAGGAAATAGCTGGTGTCCTTGACGCTGATCGGCCCGCCACAGTCGTGGACCGACTTCATCGCCGCCGGAATGTCGACATCCTCCATGAAGCCGTGGCGCAGGATAAGCCGGTAGAAGCCCGATCCATGATCCTCCACCGTCGTGCGCCCCTGCAGCGGCAGATGCGGCACGCCCTGGGTGCGCACGGTCAGGATGATGACCCGTTCGTGCAGCACCTTGTTATGCTTCACATTGTGCAGCAGCGCCGGCGGCACGCCGTCGGTGGTGGAGGACAGGAAGATCGCCGTCCCCGGCACGCGCTTGAGCGAGGCCAGCGTCGATCGCACGAACAGGTCCAGCTCCATCGCCCCTTCGCGCAGATAATGGCGCATGATCCGCCGCCCGGTCGCCCAGGTGGTCAGCACCGTGAAGACCACCGCCGCGACCAGCAATGGGAACCAGCCGCCATCGGGGATCTTGGTCACGTTCGACGCGAAATAGGCGCCGTCGATGATCAGGAACAGGCCGGTGACGCCCGCCGCCGCCGGCAGTGGCCAGCGCCATACGCTGAAGGTCAGCACACCCAGCATGCAGGCGGTGATGACCATCGTGCCGGTCACTGCGATGCCATAGGCGGCCGCCAGGTTGCTGCTGTTGCCAAAGCCCAGCACCAGCAGGATGACGAAGATCAGCAGCAGCCAGTTGATGAGCGGCACATAAATCTGCCCCGCCGCCGAAGCGCTGGTGTGCAGGATGCGCAGGCGCGGCAGGAAGCCCAGCTGCACCGCCTGCTGCGTAACCGAGAATGCGCCCGAGATCACCGCCTGGCTGGCGATGATCGTCGCCATGGTGGCCAAGATCACCAGCGGCAGACGTGCCCAGTCCGGCGCCATCAGGAAGAAGGGATTTTGCGCCGCCGCCGGATTGTCGAGCAGCAGCGCCCCCTGCCCCAGATAGTTGAGCATCAGGCAGGGGAAGGCGGCATAGAGCCAGGCGATGCTGATCGCCTTGCGCCCGAAATGGCCCATATCGGCATAGAGCGCCTCCGCCCCCGTCACCGCCAGCACGACCGAGCCGAGCGCCAGAAAGGCGAGCCTGGGGTCGATCGCGAAGAAGCGGATCGCCCAGAGCGGATTGACGATGCCGATGATTTCGGGGTGCTGCACGATATTGGCGATGCCGAGCGCGGCGAGCGTGATGAAATAGATCGCCATGATCGGGCCAAAGGCCATGCCGACCATCGCCGTGCCGAAGCGCTGGATCAGGAATAATGCGATCAGGATCAGGATTGCGATCGGCAGCACCATATCTGCCAGGCTCGCCTGCACGATGGTCAGGCCCTCGACCGCCGAGAGCACCGAAATGGCCGGCGTGATGATCGCGTCGCCATAAAAGAGCGCGGTCGCCAGCACCCCCAGCATCGCGATCGCCGGGGTCCAGCGGGTCTCGCCCAGCCGCCGGCCGATCAGCGCCAGCAGCGCCATGCTGCCGCCTTCGCCATCATTGTCGGCGCGCATGACGATGAACACATATTTGACGGTGACGATCAGCGTCATCGTCCAGAAGATCAGCGATAGGACGCCATAGATATGCAGCGGATCGACCGTCAGCGGATGATGGCCGACGAAGCTTTCCTTGAGCGCATAGAGCGGCGAGGTGCCGATGTCGCCGAACACCACGCCCAGCGCACCGAGCGCAAGCGCAGCCGGTCGGCCATGCGGCGTGCGATCCTGGCCTGCGGCCGGATCCCCCTGTTCAGTCATCTATGCGTGCCCTTCGTCTTTCTATCGGGCCGCCATGCCATGAAAGGCCATTTGAAAACCATAGGGGTCTGCCCTCCCCGGCATAGGATTCGCATATGATTCCGGCCCAGGCGGCCTGCATCAGCTTCAAATGCTATGAAATCCCTACGCAATCTGCCGGTTCCCTGTCTCGCATCTCTATGCCCGTCCGCTTAATTGCGATGCCGCCGCAACGGAGGCGGCACGCGATGCATAATTGGCGTCCCCGCTGGACCTTGAAGATCGGCCTGCGCCTGCTCGGCCTCGCCTTGCTGGCCATGCTCTGGCCCGAAGGGCGCGCCCTGGCTACGCTCGCCCATGGCCATCCAGCGGTCACCATCGGCCAATTGTCGCTCGCCGCGCTGGCCTTTCTATGTGCCAGCGGCGGGATGGCGCTGCTGTTGATGGGCCCCGACCTGTGGAAGCCGGTGCGCCTGGCCGATCGCTGGACCGCGCGATGAAGTTCATGACCAAGATTTCATGATGGGATCATCCGGCGGGAAGCCGGGCCGGCCTATTGCCGCGTCATCGTCGCAGAGGAGTAGCGACGCGCGGACCACAGGCCATGACCAGACCCATTTTCTTCGATCCCACCGGCCGGCGCGGCATCTGGGCGCGGCGCGCCCTCGCCGCCCTGCTGTGCGCCATTATCGCCGCCACCATCGCTTTTGCGACGACGCTGATCGCCGTCCCGTCGGAAGGCGATCTGGCGCTGCCATTGCCCCAGCCACGCGCCGCGCATCTGACCGGCATGTCGCGGCTGCGCCATGGCCTGTCCAAATGGCTGCCGCGCTGGCCCGGCCATGTCGCACAGGCCCGTCCGCTCAATGTCGGCTTCTATGTTCCCGATGACGAAAGCAGCATCGCCTCGCTGCGCCGTCATGTCGGCCAGCTCGACTGGGTCGTGCCAGCCCTTGTGACCGTGCCCGACAGCGATCCCGCGCCCCGATTCCATGCCGACCCGCGCCTCGACCAGATGATCGCCAGCATGGGCCGACCGCCCAAGCTGCTGCCGATGGTCCAGAATCTGGATGCCCATGGCTGGAACGGCGCCGGCACCGCCCGCCTGCTCGCCAATCCGGGCGCCAGCCGCCAGCTCGCCCAGCGGCTCGCCGCCTCGGTCGCGGCGCATCATGATGCCGGGCTGGTGATGGACTTTGAATCGCTGCCGTCCGGCGCGCTGCCCGCCTATCTCCATTTCCTGCGCCAGTTGCGCAGCGACCTGCCCGCCCGCGCCAAGCTGGCGGTCACCGCCCCCGCCGGCGAGGAATGGCCGCTCGCCCGCCTCGGCCAGGTCGCCGACCATGTCATCTTCATGGCTTATGACCAGCATTGGCAGGGCGGCACCCCCGGCCCGATCGCCGCGCAGGACTGGTTCGCCCGCGCGGTCGAGGATGCCAGCCGCCGCATCGGCCGCGATCGCATCATCGTCGCGCTCGGCAGCTATGGCTATGACTGGCATGATGGCGGCGCCGACGCCCTGTCGCTGGACGAGGCATGGCTCGCCGCCCATGACAGCGACGCCCCGGTCAGCTTCGATCCCGCCAGCGGCAATGCCGGCTTCGCCTATGATGATGACGGCCATCGCCATCAGGTCTGGATGCTTGATGCCGCCGCCAGCTGGAACGAGTTGCAGGCGCTCCGTCGCCTCGGCATCCAGGGCGTGGCGCTGTGGCGGCTGGGCAGCGAGGATCCGGGCATCTGGTCCGACCTCACCGCCTTCCGCAACGGCAGCCGGCCCGACCTGCGCCAGGTCGCAAGCAAGCTCGACACCGATGTGGAGGGATCGGGCGAGATATTGCGCATCACCGCAACGCCGACCGATGGCAGCCGCTCGATCGCCTTCGGCCCGCAGGGCACCATCCTGCGCGAGACCTATCATGTCCTGCCCACCCCCTATCAGGTGCGGCGGACCGGCGGCGCCCAGCCCAAGATGCTGGCGCTGACCTTCGACGATGGCCCGGACGCGACCTGGACGCCCAAGATCCTGTCGGTGCTGGAACAGCATCATGTGCCCGGCACCTTCTTCGTCATCGGCGAAAATGCGCTGGAGCATCCCGGCCTTCTGCAGCGGATCGTCGCCGACGGCGACGAAATCGGCAACCATAGCTACAGCCATCCCAACCTTGCCACCTGGTCGGACGAGAGCACGCGCCTCGAACTCAACGCCACCCAGCGGCTTGTCCAGGCCTATACCGGGCGCAGCATGAAGCTGTTCCGCGCGCCCTATTTCGGCGACGCCGAACCGACCACGGCGGACGAACTGGGGCCAGCGCTGGCGGCGCAGAAGGCGGGCTATACGGTCGTCGGCCTGCACGTCGATCCCAATGACTGGCAGCGGCCGGGCACCGATACGATCGTCCGCCAGGTGATCGATCAGGTCCATGCCGCCGATGCCGAGCGGTCCGGGAATATCATCCTGCTGCATGATGGCGGTGGCGAACGGTCGCAGACGGTCGCGGCCCTGCCGCAGATCATCACCACCCTGCAGAAGGAAGGCTATCGCTTCGTACCGGTCTCGCGCCTTGCCGGCCTGTCGCGCGAAGCGGCGATGCCGCCGGTCCGTGCCGGCGACCTGACCGCCGTGCGCGTCGATGTCGGCATGTTCATCACCTTGGCCGTTATCTCTGCGCTGCTCGGCTGGATCTTCTATGTCGCCATCTCGCTCGGCATTGCCCGTGCGCTGCTGATGACCTTCCTCGCCTGGTTCCAGACCCGTCGCGACCGACCGGCCCCGCCCGTCTATCAGCCGACCGTCTCGGTCATCATCCCCGCCTATAATGAGGCGCGTGTTATCGAAGCGTCGGTACGGCGCGTGTTGGCCAGCGACTATCCCGCATTGCAGCTGATCGTCGCCGACGACGGGTCGAAGGACGAGACCAGCGCCATCGTCGCCCGCGCCTTTGCCGACGATCCGCGCGTCACCCTGCTGACCTTGCAGAATGGCGGCAAGGCGGCAGCGCTCAACCGCGCCCTCAAGGATGCCACCGGCGAGATATTGATCGCACTCGACGCCGACACCCAGTTCGAGCCGCTGACGATCGCGCGGCTGGCGCGCTGGTTCGCCGATCCGGCGATCGGCGCGGTGGCCGGTGACGCCCGCGTCGGCAACCGGGTCAATCTCGTCACCCGCTGGCAGGCGCTGGAATATATCACCGCGCAGAATCTGGAGCGGCGCGCGCTCGCCGGCTTCGACGCCATGACCGTGGTGCCCGGCGCCGTCGGTGCCTGGCGCCGGGCGGCGCTGGATGCCGTGGGCGGCTATCCCGAAGACACGCTGGCCGAGGATCAGGATCTGACCATCGCGATCCAGCGCGCCGGCTGGCGCGTCACCTTCGATCCCGAGGCGATCGCCTGGACCGAGGCGCCCGAAAGCTTCAAGGCGCTGTCGAAGCAGCGCTATCGCTGGGCGTTCGGGACGCTGCAATGCCTGTGGAAGCATGCCGCCATCCTGCGCAGCCGCAAGCCGACCGGCCTCGCGCTGGTCGGTATGCCGCAGGCCTGGCTGTTCCAGATCGTCTTTGCCGCCATCTCGCCGCTGATCGATCTGGCGCTGCTGCTGTCGATCGCCGGGACGATCCTGCGCGTGCAGCAGCATGGCTGGGCCCAGACCAGCGGCGACGTCGCGACCATGGCGCTCTACTGGCTGGTGTTCACCGGCATCGATATTGCCTGTGGCTGGATGGCCTATCGGCTCGACGGCAACAAGGTGCGCTACCCCGCCCATCTGCTGGTTGCCCAGCGCTTCGTCTATCGTCAGATCATGTATTGGGTGGTGGTGCGCGCGATCGCATCGGCCATTGGCGGCTGGGTCGTGGGATGGGGCAAGCTGGAACGGTCGGGTCGCGTCTCGGTCACGCCGGCTGCGGCGGCTCCCGGCATGAACAAAGTGTAACATGACACGCAACCCCGCCTCGCCCATTCTACCCGCAAACACAGCTCAGGACATGGCCAGGAACATGGAGGCCCCGCGCATAGACAAGACCGCAACCAGCCGCCTGCTGATCGGCCTGGCGCTGTGTGCGGCGTTGATGAGCGGCGCCTTCTTCCTGCATGTCCGCCGCGATGCGGAGGATCATGGCAGCGTGTCGGGCGCCAGCGCCCAATTGCTGCCGGGGCTGACGCTGGAAAATGCCGAGCCGGCCGGCACCGGCCTGGTCGTCACCAGCATGGAATCGAGCGGCCCGGCGGCCCGCGCCGGCATCGCCGTGGGCGACGACCTCATCCGTATCGACGGCACGCCGATCGCCTCGCTGGACCAGGCCAATGCCTATCTCAGCCAGCATGGCAACGCCCATCTCATATTGGGCTTGCGGCATCAGGATGCCGTCCGCATGGTGGCGCTCGACCGTTCGCCAGATTAGGGGGCCGCGCGCATGAGCCACAAGATTCTGGTGGTGGAGGATGATGCCGCCACCGCCGCCTATATCGTCAAGGGCATGACCGAGGCGGGCTTTACCGTCGATCAGGCCGACAATGGCCGCGACGGCCTGTTCCTCGCCAGCGACGGCAGCTATGGCGCGATCATCCTCGACCGGATGATGCCGGCGATGGACGGCATGGCGATGCTGAAGGCGCTGCGTGCCGCCAGCATCGAAACCCCGGTCATCTTCCTCTCCGCACTCGGCACGCCCGAGGATCGGGTCGAAGGCCTCACCAGCGGCTCCGACGATTATCTGACCAAGCCCTTCGCCTTTGCCGAACTGCTGGCGCGCGTGCAGCTGCTGCTGCGCAAGGCCGGCGGCAATGCCGCGGTCGTCACCAGCCTGCGCTATGACGATCTCGACATGGACCTGCTCGCCCGCCGGGTGAAGCGCGCCGGCAAGGCGATCGACCTGCAACCGCGCGAATTTCGCCTGCTCGAATTCTTCCTGCGCCACCCCGACCAGGTCGTCACCCGCACCATGTTGCTGGAGGGCGTGTGGGACTATCATTTCGACCCCGGCACCAATGTGATCGACGTGCATATCAGCCGCCTGCGCCGCAAGCTGGACGACGTATCGGACCGGCCGCTGCTGCATACGGTACGCGGCATGGGCTACCGCCTGGGCCTCGATGGCTGAGGTGGAGGCGCGGGCCAGGGCTGCGGCCGGCTGGCGCGGCTTTGCCCGGTCGACCATCGGCCGTTTCGTCGGGCTCGCCTTCCTCTGCCAGTTCCTGGTCACCGGCGGCGTGCTGCTGTTCGTGCAGCAGGCGAGCCAGCGCACCGTCGTCGCCGCCGACCGCGATGCTGTCCATGACCTGCGCGACGAATTGCTGCGGGTCGCGCGGGAGCGCGGCGCGGCCGGGCTGCGGCAGGATATCGAGCGGCGCCTGCCAACCGTGCGCAGTGAACGCATCGTGCTGTTGCTGACCGATGCGCAAGGCCGGATCGTCGCCGGCAATCTGGGCGCCTGGCCGACGACAATTCCCGACAATACCCCCTGGCGCACGATCGAGCTGTATCGCATCGGCGGCGAACAGCCCGAGCCGATCGGCGTCAGCACATCCCGCCTGCCCGATGGCGGCCGCCTGCTCGCCGGCATCGTCACGTCCCACAGCCTGCAACTGACCCGCATCTATGAGGAGGCGCTGACCATCGCCTTCCTGATGAGCCTGCTGCTCACCCTCATCATCGCGATCCTGCTCGGCCGGGTGCTGACGCGCCAGATTTCCGCGATCGCCGACACCGCCAATGCGGTCGCCGTCGGCGCCTTCCATCGCCGGGTCGCCACCGACGGCAGCGGCGACGCCTTCGATCGGCTGGGCCTGTCGATCAACGCCATGCTGGAGCGGATCGACGCGCTGGTCAGCCAGTTGCGGATGATGACCGATGGCCTGGCCCATGACCTCAAGTCCCCCGTCACCCGCCTGCTCTCGGTGGTGGAACAGGCCAGCACCCAGACCCGCGACGACCAGGCGCTCGACGCGCTGGAAAAGGTCCATCGCGAGGCGCAGACGCTGCAGGGGATGCTCTCCACCGCCCTGCTCATCAGCCGCACCGAGGCCGGTTTCGGCAGCGACCGGATGCGCGACACGGCGATCGCCGAACTGCTGGAGGATCTGGCCGAAGTCTATGGCCCGCTGATCGAGGATAGCGGCTTCACCCTTCATGTCGCGGCGCCCGCCGGCCTCGCCTTCCCGCTCCACCGCGAACTGGTGAGCCAGGCGATCGCCAATCTGATCGAGAATGCGCTGAAATATGCCGAGGGCGGCGATCGTATCGCGCTTGAAGCCGCGATGGATGGCGACGCGCTGACCATCAGCGTCAGCGACAATGGGCCGGGCATTCCCGCCGACCAGCATGAGGCGGCGATGAAACGCTTCGGCCGACTCGACCCATCGCGCACCAAGCCCGGATCGGGGCTGGGCCTGTCGCTGGTCGAGGCCGTGGCGCGGCTGCATCATGGCGCGCTGCTGCTGGGTGATGCCGCACCCGGCCTGCGCGCGACATTGCGCCTGCGCCGCCCCGCCTGAGCAGCGCCCGATTTTCCAGCGATTTCAAGGAAAAGGCACATCCCGGCCGACAGCGTAGCGCGTGCAGTCGCCGGCCATCGACCGGGATGAAGCATTGCCACCCTTTTGGAGAGGGGAGTGACAACGTTGTCCTGCGCATTAGCGCGTAGCCGCAGGGGTTGCAACAGCGATTTGCCACGGCTCGTCGCAGGACATGAAAAAAGCCGCCAAGCCCTTGCAGGCCGGCGGCTTATTTTCTGTCGGTGGCTTGTATCAGCCGCCGTAGAGATTGGTCGGCAGCCCCTTCACGCCGCATTCCACCTCGAAAAAGGCGCCGTCATAGTCGGATTCGGGCAGGCCGATCGCGGCCGAGCTGACGAACATGCGGTCGAGGTCGGGACCGGCGAAGGTGATGTTGGTCACCTGCCTGGCTGGCAGTTCGATCGCCCGATCGAGCTTGCCCTCGGGCGAGAAGCGGCTGATCCGCGAACCGCCCCAATGGGCCACCCACAAATAGCCTTCGGCATCCACCGTCATGCCATCGGGATGGCCATCGGCTTCGGTGAAGGTGATGAAGGGCTGGCGATCGTGAATCGCGCCATCCGCGCCGCGGCGGAAGCGATACATGATCCGGCGGCCGGTATCGCTATGATAGAGATACTCGCCGCAGGCCGAGAAGGCCGGGCCGTTGGGCACGCGATAGCCATCGTCCATCACCGTGACCGAACCATCGGGATCGAGGCGATAGAGCGCGCCGACATCCTGCCCTTCAGCCATGTCCATCGTGCCGCACCAGATGCGGCCATCCTTGTCCGCCTTGCCATCGTTCATGCGATTGCCGGGCAGATGCGGTTCGGGATCATGGATCGGGGTGATCGCCAGCGGGTCCAGCGTGAAGCTGGCAAAGCCGCCCTGGAAACCGCCGATGAAGCCGCCCTGCACCCGCTCGGCCACCCAGCCAAGCGGTTCGGGCATGGCCCAGCGCGACACCTGGCCATCGTCGAGCGACAGGCGGTTGAGCGCCGGGGCGAGGATATCGACCCAATAGACGGCATTTTCACGGGCGGACCAGAGCGTCCCCTCCCCCAGCGTGTCGCGGATATCGCCGCGTTCGATCTTGCGCCAGGCGGCCATGTCAGCGCTTCACCGACAGGCGATAGACCATCTGGTGGTGATAGGGCTTGCCCGGATCGACCCGCGCAGAAACGAAGCTCGGCTGGTTGGGCGAATCGGGGAATTTCTGCGGCTCCAGCGCGATACCGTCGCCCATGCGGTACACATGCTGCTTCTTGCCGATGAAGGTGCCGTCGAGGAAATTGCCGGTATAGAATTGCACGCCCGGTTCCGTGGTCAGCACTTCGAGCACGCGGCCCGATGCCGGATCTTCCAGACGCGCGGCAAGGCCCGGTTCCTTGGTCAGCCCCTTGTCGAGCGCGAAATTATGGTCATAGCCGCGGCCCGCGATGATCTGCGCATCATGGCCATCGCGGATGCCGTCGGCGACGCGGCGGCCATTGCGGAAATCGAACACGCCGCCGTCCACCGGCTTCAGTTCGCCGGTCGGGATCAGATTGGCATCGACCGGGGTATAGGCCTTGGCCGGAATCGTCAGCACATGGCCCAGCGCGCCGTCGGTCGAGCCTTCGCCGCCCAGGTCGAAGATCGCATGGTTGGTCATGTTGACGATGGTCGGCTTGTCGGTCTTCGCGTCGAACGCGATGCCCAGATTGCCGCTTTCATCCAGCGTGTAGGTGACGGTGACGTCCAGCTTGCCGGGATAGCCCGAATCGCCATCGGGGCTGACCAGCGACAGCACCAGCGTCGCGACCGGCCCGCTCTTGACCGACACGACCTTCCACACCTGCTTGTCGAAGCCCTTGCCGCCGCCATGCAGCGAATTGACCTTGTCGTTGAGCGGCAGTTGATAGGCCTTGCCGTCGAGGCTGAACTTGCCGCCGGCGATGCGATTGGCATAGCGGCCCACGGTCACGCCGAAGAAGTTGGGATGGTCGACATAGCCGGCCAGATCGTCATAGCCCAGCAGCACGTCGGCGCTCTTGCCGTCCTTGTCCGGGCCGGACAGCGACTGGAGCGTCGCGCCATAGCTCAGGATCTTGGCCGACACGCCATGGCTGTTGCTCAGCGTGATCGTCTCGATCGCAGTGCCGTCGGCCAGCTTGCCGGCCGGGGCGCGGCTGGCATCCGCCGCCATCGCCGTGCCGCTTGCGAGCGACAGGGCCAGTGCGTATGACAGCGCTGTTTTCAAATCGACGACCTTTCGCATGGACTTCCTCTCGTGAAACCTAGGCCCATTGACGGGCCGTTACGGGGGATATACTCCGACAAAATAAGCGGACGCAACCCTAGATCGGTCTCGTCAGCTAGTGGAACTGCACTGGAGAAGGATGAATGGCAGGACCGATTTCCTCAGGCGCTGCGCCGGTCGCAACGCATAACCCCGGCACGCGTTATGGGCCCGCGCTCGCGCTGCTGGCCAGCCTCTTCTTCATGTGGGGCTTCATCACCGTCATCAACAACACG
>JAESGL010000408.1_pt1 | contig 21779 bp, 14 predicted proteins | sample 9269711 | NCBI WGS metagenome assembly JAESGL01 (sample SAMN14515918, study PRJNA621676) | algae metagenome | isolation source: Kastovskya adunca ATA6-11-RM4 and co-occurring heterotrophs from soil and... | place: Chile: Atacama Desert | collected 2011-06-27
CGCGGCTGGCTTTCTGGAACGACATGTTGCATGGCGGCGGCATGGGCACCGGGCCGTGGGGATGGCAGGGCGACTGGACCGTCTTCTACTGGGCCTGGACCGTCACCTGGTCACCGTTCATCGGACTGTTCGTCGCCCGCATCTCGCGTGGGCGGACGATCCGCGAATTCGTCTTCGGCGTGCTTCTCGCGCCGTCGCTCTTCACGGTGATCTGGTTCGCGGTCTTCGGCTGGCAGGCCATCGCTCTGGACGGGCTCGGCGCGGATGCGCGCGTCGCCATGGGACCGGCAGCCGGAACCATCAGCGCGGCGGTGAGCGAGTCCATTCCGCTGGCGATGTTCGCCTTCTTTGCCGAACTTCCCTGGGCGCCGATCATGCAGGGCATCGCCGTCCTGGTGGTGGCGATCTTCTTCGCCACCTCGTCGGATTCGGCGTCGCTGGTCGTCGACATGCTCTGTACCGGCACCGCAGAGCCGGGTCCGGCCCGCCAGCGGGTTTTCTGGGGCCTCGCCGAGGGCCTGATCGCGGCAACCCTGATCCTCCTTGCCGGGGAGGCCGGGCTGACCGCCCTGCAGCAGGTGATCACGGTGGTCGGCCTGCCGATCTTCCTGCTGATCTTCATGATGATCCCGGCGTTGATCCGGGGATTTGCCAACGAGGATATCGACCACGTCACGGTCGGCAAACGGCCGTCGCTGAGCGAGTTCGATCCGGACGTTTCGCAAGCGCCAGGTGCAGCAGATCGCTCCTAGGTCATCCCTCCGATGACGATCCGGGAGATCCTTCCGCTCGTGTCCGTGCCTCTGTCGCCGCAGACGGGGGAGGTCGTCCAACCGGGATCAGCAAAATGGCTCGAATTCGGTCGTCACTCGGTCTCTTCGGCCGCTTTGGAAGGTCGCAGGATTTGCGGCAGCTGGATCACGCGCTGCGCGCGGTCGATGTCCATCCGGGCATGGTGCCCGAGGCGGTGAAGCTGACGGTCGTCAACCTGCTCAAGGACCACGCGGTCGACGATGAACCTGCGCCTCGATCGTACGGGGCGGCGGCAGAACTCCTGGCCTATTGCATGATCGGCGCCGAGGGTTTCGTCGGCGCGAACGGTGCCGCACTCGCGCTTCAGGTCGAGGAACGGATGCAGGGCGCCGTCGAGCAGGGCGACAGTCTGGACGCCCAACTCGCTTTGGTGACCATGGCAGCCGAGGTGATCCACCCCAACGTGATCGAGCGTTTCCAACTCACCAGCGAAGCCGAGTGAACGGACGTCTCGCGGCACGAGGACGCCGATCACGACAGGCAGAACTGCGCTCCCGGAGCGGGCCCGTAACGCCATCGGAGGTGCACGGTCAGAGCGACGGATGTCCTTGCGGCTGATTTCGTCTGCGCACGCCCGACGCTCGGGCAAGGGGCCGTCTCGTCAGCCGCGCCGCCGCCGTCCCCTAAAGCACGAAGCTTCCTTGCGGGCGCCGGCGGGATCGGTTATCGAGTGACGATATCTGGCCCGCAGATTGGCGGCCCAGGCACCCGTAGCTCAGCTGGATAGAGCGCTGCCCTCCGAAGGCAGAGGTCACAGGTTCGAATCCTGTCGGGTGCACCATTTCTTGCAATAAGTTACGTGAACGGTGCGCTCACGCCGGCTTGATGGCAGCGCCGGTGGTGTCGGCCGCATTTCGCGCCGCATCAATGGCGCCGTGTCAACCGGTGGGAAGGCGCGCGTTGGTCGGGTACGGCATATTCCCGTCCGACGATGCGACCCTGCTATCGTCGCTGCTGCCCGAACTGGTGGTCGTACGGGGGAGCATCGCCTCGCCATGCTGATGGAATTGCTGGGCGAAGAGGCCGTTGGCAGCAAGCCGGGGCGGGACGTTGTGTTGCGGCACTTGCTGGAGGTGCTGCTGATCGAGCGATGCGGTCTTCCGCAGAGCTCGGCGATAATCCAGGGTTGCTGCGCGGCTTGGCCGACGAGCGACTGGCAGTGGCAATTCGGGCCATGCATGCAGAGCCCGGCCGCGGCTGGACGGTGGCAGAACTGGCGCGTGAGGCGGCTGTGTCCGGATCGGGCTCCCACGACCGATTCCAGAGCGCAGTGGGAGTGGCGCCGATCGAATACCTGACGGCATGGCGGCTGACTTTGGCCAGGGACCTCTTGCGCAAGCGGGAGCTGAGCGTGAGCGCAATTGCCCGGCAGGTCGGCTACAGCTCGACCAGCGCCTTCAGCGTGGCCTTCGGGCGAAGCGTAGGTGTGTCCCCGGCACGCTATGCGCGCGAGGCGGCTGCGGCATCCGCTGGCAGGGCGGCAGAGGATTTCGAAGGCGCCATCGCCTGATAGGCTAACGCAGCGAACGGCGGAATCTCCATAGCGAGAACAAGAAGAAGGCGAAGCCGATGGCGACGAGGCTGAGAAGCTGCGGCCAGATGACGTCAAGCCCTGCGCCTCGGAACATGATCGACTGCGACAGCGCGACGAAATGCGTGTCGGGCGCGAGCGACAGGAGGATGCGCAGGCCTGCCGGCATGTTCTCGACCGGCGTCAGACCGCCGGCGAGGATCTGGAGCGGAAACAGCACGAGCATCAGCAGCAGGCCGAACTGCGGCATCGAGCCGGCGATGGTGGCAAGGAAGATGCCGAGCGAGGTCGTCGCAAAGAGCTGGAGCGCCATGCCGAACATCAGGAGCCACAGCGAGCCCGCCACGGGAATGGCCAGCCATGTCTGCACCACGACGGTGATAGAGAAGAACGCCGCCCCCATCACCACCACCGCCATCGGCCAGATCTTGCCGAGCATGATCTCCGCAGGCGTCACCGGCATAACCAGAAGGTGCTCGATCGTACCGCGCTCGCGCTCCCGGATAAGCGCCGCGCCGGCCAGGATGACGGAGAGCAGCGCGACATTGTTGACGACCTCCATCATCGCGCTGAACCAGTTGGGATTGAGCTCGGGGTTGAAGCGGGCGCGTAGCACCAGATCAACGGGGACGGATGCGGCGACGCGGTAACGCTGGAGGAATTCAGAGATCTCGCCCGATACGATCGCCTGCACGTAACCGGCGCCGGTGAAGGCCTGCGTCATCCGCGTGGCGTCGACGTTGAGCTGCATGGCCGGTTCGCTCCCGGCCAGAAGATCGCGCTGGAAGTTGGGCGGGATGACGAGCGCGAAGGTGTCGATGCCCTCGTCCATGCGCCGGTTCATCTCCGAAAGGGTAATCGCTTGCGGCGGGCCGAAATGGGGCTGGTAGAACGCCGAGGCGATGCGCGCCGACAGTGGCGAGGCGTCCTCGTCCACGATGGAGATCGGCGCCTTGTTGAGTGTGAAGGGCATCGCGACCGCCGCCGCATAGATCTGGATCGTGAACACCGCGCCGATCAGAACCAGCAGGGCTGGCGTGCGCAGAAGGTTCCACAACTCCTTGATGCCCAGACGCCAGATGGTCGATATCCGCGTGGGTCAGCGCGCCTGCTTCCGGAGGAAGAAAACGCTCAGCACCAGCAGCACGGGGCCGGCCGCGAGCAACGACAGGAGCGAGGCGGCGAGATCGCCGAAGCCAAGCGCCTTCGAGAAGGCGCCGCGCGAAACGGTCACGAAATGGCTCGCCGGGTTGATCGCCCCGATCAGCGCGGCCTCGCCCTCCATGGAGGCAATGGGATCGATCATGCCGGAATACTGCACGGCCAGCGTCATGGTGACGACGGTGGTCAGGAAGATCGCGGCGATCTGGCTGTTCATGAAGCTGGAGATGAACAGCCCGAGCCCGGTCGCCGCGATGGCGTAGAGGAGGCCCCCTAGCGCATAGGCAAGGACGCTGCCGGTGAATGGGACGCGCTGCACGAGGATGGCGAAGGTGGTCATCATCGCGAGATTCACCATGGCGAGGCCGACATAGGGGATCTGCTTGCCGAGCAGGAATTCCAGCCGGGTCACGGGCGTGACGTAGAGATTGACGATCGAGCCGAGGTCCTTCTCCCGCACGATCGAGAGCGTCGCCAGCATGGTGGGGATAAACAGCAGCACCAGGCCAATGACGGCCGGCACCATGGCGATGAGGCTTTCGATGTTGGGATTGTAGCGGAACCGCGTTTCGAGCTGGAAATCCGCTGTCAGCGCCCGATCTCCATGGACTTCCCGTGCCTGCCGCATCAGCCAGTGAGCGTGCAGCCCTTCCACGTAGCCTTGCGCGGTCTCCGCGCGCGAGGGCATGGAGCCGTCGAGCCATCCGCCGATGTCCACGTCGCGGCCAGCTGCCACCTCGCGGGCGAAGCCAGGCGGTATCTCGATGGCGAGGCTGAGTTCACCGCTGCGCATGCGCCGGTCCATGTCGGCGTGATCGAGAATCGGAGGGCGCTCGGTGAAATAGCGTGAGCCGGAAATGTCGAGCGTATAGTCGCGGCTGAGCGTCGTCTGGTCGTGGTCGAGGACCGCGAAGGGCAGGTCTTCGACATCCATGCTGATGCCGTAGCCGAGGACGAACAGGAGCACCAAGCTGCCGATGAAGGCGAAGGAGGCGCGGATCGGGTCGCGGCGCAGTTCCAGCGCCTCGCGCCGGGCATAGCTCATGATCCGGCGCAGATCGAGCCAGCGCCTCTGCGCCGGCTGATGCCCGGGCCCGATCGCATGGACGATATCAGAGGCGACGTCCGCTTTCGGCTTGGTGTCAGACACGCCGCCCTCGTCCTCGATCGCCTCCTCAAGATAAGAGACGAAGGCTTCTTCGAGATCGGCGCTGCCGCGCTTCTCGACGATGGCGGCCGGCGTGTCCGACACCAGCACCTTGCCGGCATGCATCAACGAGATGCGGTCGCAGCGCTCGGCCTCATTCATGAAGTGGGTGGAGATGAAGATGGTCACGCCGTCCTTGCGCGACAGATCGGCGAAGCTCTGCCACAGCGCGTCGCGGGCGATGGGATCGACGCCGGAGGTCGGCTCGTCGAGGATCAGCATCTCGGGCGCGTGGATCATCGCGACGGCGAGCGACAGGCGCTGGGTAACGCCGAGCGACAGGGCATCTGGCAGCGCGTCCAGCACCTCGGTCAGGTCGAAGCGCTTCGCCATCTCCTCGATGCGACCCGGTATGTCCCTGGCCGGCATCTGGAAGAGGCGGGCGTGCAGGTCGAGGTTCTGCCGAACGGTGAGTTCGTTATAGAGCGAGAAGGACTGGGACATGTAGCCGACGCGCCGGCGCGTATCGAGATCGCGCGGATCGACCTCGTGTCCGAACAGCTTCGCGGTCCCCTCGCTGGCCGGCAGCAGGCCCGTCAGCATCTTCATGGTCGTCGTCTTGCCGCAACCGTTCGAGCCGAGGAAGCCGAAGATCTCGCCCTTGGGGATGCGGAAGCTGACATTGTCCACGGCGGTGAAGTTGCCGAAGCGGATGGTCAGCCCTTCCGCCTCCATCGCCGGCTCCTCGTCGCCATCCTCAGGCCGGGGCGGAATATGCACGTTGCGATGCCGGCTGCGTCTTTCCTCGGGCAGCAGGGCGATGAAAGCTTCGTCGAGCGAGGAAGTCGCAGTCTTCTCCTGAAGCTCGGCCGGCGTGCCCGTCGCGAGCACCCGCCCGCCGTCCATGGCAACGAGCCAGTCGAACCCGGCCGCCTCGTCCATGTAGGCGGTCGCAACGATCACCCCCATTCCGGACCGGTTCGCCCTAATGTCGTTGATCAGTTCCCAGAACTGCCGCCGGGCCAGCGGATCGACGCCGGTGGTCGGCTCGTCGAGGATCAGGAGATCAGGATCGTGGATCAGCGCGCAGCACAGGCCGACCTTCTGCTTCATGCCGCCCGAAAGCTTGCCCGCCGGACGGTCGGGAAACGGGTCGAGGCCGGTCGCGACGAGCAGCTCATGGATGCGCCGCTCGCGCTCCTTGCGGGCATGGCCGAACAGGCGCCCGAAGAAATCGATGTTTTCGAACACGGAAAGCGTCGGATAAAGGTTCTTGCCGAGCCCTTGCGGCATATAGGCGATCCGCGGCCCGATCTCGCTGCGATCACGCGTCCTTCGCATGTCGGCGCCCAGCACTTCGATCTCGCCGACCTGGACCTTGCGCGCCCCGGCGATCAGCGAGAGCAGCGTCGACTTGCCGACGCCATCGGGCCCGATCAGTCCCAGCATCTTGCCGGTCGGGAAGTCGACCGAGACGTCGTCGAGCGCGCGGGTCTTCTTGAAAGCATGGCTGACGGCGCGCACGCGCGCGGCGAGAGCTGGAGCTTCGCCGGGGTGCGCCGATCCGCTCATTCGAGCAGCCCGGTACGCAGGCGCTCAGGCCATTCCGCCGCCGGGTCGGTCCTGACATAAGCGACGCCCGGCAGGCCCGGCTTGACGTAGTCGGCATGCCTTTCAAGAAGCTCCGGGGCAACGCGCACCCGGACGCGGAACATCAGGCCCTGCCGCTCCTCGGCCGTCTCGACAGTGCGCGGCGTGAACTGTGCGACGTCGGAAAGGAACGAAACTTCCGCCGGGATGACCACGCCGGGTGCCGTGTCGAGCACGATTCGCGCCCCCGAGCCGATGGCGAGGCGTCCGGCCTCCATCGTGGGCAGGAAGACGGTCATGTAGACATCGCCGAGATCGATGAGGTTGAGCACCCGGCCGCCGCCGGCAACCACCTCGCCCGGCTGGGCCACAAGATACTGCACCCGACCGTCCCGGGGCGAGCGCAATGCGCTGTCGTTGATCTCGGCCTGGACGCGCTCTATGGCCGCCTCGGCCGCCTCGACGATTGCTTCCGCATCCACGATCCGCGCCCGCGCCGTAGCGATGCCGGCCTCGGCGGCGGCGGCCTGCGCGCGTGCCGCATCGAGCGCTGCCCGCGCGCCCTCGAAACGGGCGCGGTCATCGTCCATCGTCTGCTGGGAAACGGCATTGCGCTCGACGAGCTGCTGCGAACGGTTGAGCCGGCCTTCGGCGGAACCGAGCTCGGCTTCGCGCTGCGCGACGACGGCCAGTGCAGCCGAGCGTTCGGCCTCGGCCTGAACTACCCCGCTTTCCGCGACATTCCTGCCGATGCGCCCGCGCTGCAACTGCGCACGCGCCTCTCGCAACTGCGCGTCCAGCTGCTGGGTATCCATATGGGCGAGAACCTGGCCAGCCGAGACCGTCTCCCCCTCATGCACGAGGATCTCTCTGATCCGGCCGCCAGTGCGAGCCGATATGTCTATAGCGACCGCCTCAATCCGGCCGTTCCCCCACGCGATGCCCGCCGGCAGTTCCTCCTCCGACAGACGCTGGGTCAGATACCAGCCGCCCGCGATCGCAGCGGCCGCGAGGACCAGCCAGAACCAGGAATTGCCGAAAAGCGCCTTGAGCCGCTCAAGCATACACGTCCCTCTCGTTCGGGCGGCGATTGATCCGCTTGGGCCGGTTCATCCGGCTGGGCTTCCCCGACCAAATCGGTGGACATCCTGCCCATCTTGCAGATGGTGGTTCCCATTTCAATACAATCCTGACTCATATTATAAAGGCGTGGGTCTCTCGATGGGATTCGACGCGAAGGCAGCCCGTTCTCCCGCACCGGGCGGCATTGCTCCAGTTCCCACCAACTGCGTACGAGGAAACGGCCGTGCAGAACGACAATGGAAACAGGTCTGTCGGCAGGCCCCGAGACCGGCAGACTGACGAAGCCATTCTGGAGGCCGCCCTCGAACTGCTGATGAGTGTCGGTGTCGAAGAGGCGAGCATCGAGAAGATCGCGAAGCATGCAGGTACGACGCGAGCAGCCGTCTATCGTCGCTACCGGAACAAGACGGATCTGCTGGTCAGCGCGGTGAGGCACATGCGAGAGCGCACCGAATCCTCGCTTGGCCCGTGGGAAGCGACGAGCCTGCATGAGATCATGCAGTGGTACCGCAGGCCTGAGACGATAGAGATCATGTTGAGCTACACCCGACTGATGGCGCGGCTCATCGGTTCGGTCTGCGATCATCCGGAGATCATGGCGGCTTACGACGCGACCTATATGGAACCGAGACGCATCCTGTTCGGAAAGATCCTCGATCGCGCGAAAGCCGAGGGGGCCCTGCGGCCGGATGCGGATATCGAGATCATCATGGACATGTTCATCGGCGCGATGATCACTCGTCTGCTTCTGCGTGGCCGTCCGGGGGACATCGAGGAGATGCGCGGCTACATCGACCGGCTTTTCCCGCAACTCTTTGCCGAGCCGTAACGGAAGGCGGCTGCTCGACATGGCGGTGTCCTCGCTCGATCTTGGTCCGGTCGCTGGGAGTGGTCTGCCCCCATTGAAGTGGTCCTCCAGAACTGATGTCCGCTCTCAAGTGACGTGCACTGATAGTGAATGGCCGCGGAGGGTTGGGAGCAGGCAGGTGCCGGACGGCGATATTGGGGGCAGATATTATCCAGAACAAAACAGCCGTATCAGTCGGCCCCTTTCGCAATCGGACGTGATTTGTAGATCGCGTGGTGTGATCTTGTGTTTTCCCTTAGCCGCCGGACCGATGAACGACCAGGAAAAGGTGGTAGATCTGTAATATAAATTAATCGTTCATCATCCCTACCCGTATCTATCCCAGGTAGCTCTGTGGTTCTCGGAGCCGTCGTCATGCGTCGTGCGCGGCTCCGTCGTCCTCGGAGTTCGCCATGCACCCAGTCTCATTCAGGCACGCCTTTGGGGACGATCCGTCCCCGGATACCAGAAGGAGGGCGCCGCAAAAGCGAGTGACCGGGGTGGTGCGTCGGCGGCATCTGAAGGGTCTGCGGGTTCCAAGTTCGACAATCGTGTCCTGGCTCATGCTGTGCCGCCTTGCAGCCGGATGCGTCAGGCCCCTGCGTCCAACAAGGGCAACCTTCTTGGTGCTCGCGTCGCTCGTCATCGGTTGCCCCGTGGCCATGGCTGAGGAACGCCCGCCCGCCGTCAGTGTCGTGACGGCGCGCGCGAGTGTCATGACCGACCGCGTCCGCGTCGTCGGCTCGCTGGTGGCGCGCGAGGAAAGCGTCGTGAAGGTGGATCTTGCGGATGTGCGCATCGTCGCCCTCGAGGCAGAGGCGGGCGACATCGTGCAGCGGGGCGACGTGCTGGCCCGGCTCGACGCGACGCTCATCAGCATCGAACAGAGTGCCAACGCTGCCCGTCTGGCCCGCGCCGACGCGGTGATCAAACAGGTGGAAAGCCAAATCGAGGACGCCGCCCTGGCGCATGTACAGGCGCGTGCGGACATGGAGCGCAGCAAGCAGCTGAGCGTCAAGGGCTTCGCCGCGGACGAGACGCTCGAACTGCGTCAGACCACGCTGAAGCGGGCGGCTTCGGCACTGGCGCTTGCAGAGCAATCGCTCTGGGTGGCGCTGGCGGATCGCCGGGTGATCGTCGTCGAAGGCCAGGAGATCGCAGCCCGGCTGGCGCGCACGGTGATAACGGCGCCGACCGACGGCCGCATCCTGCGGCGAACCGCCAAGCTGGGAGCACTCACGTCCGCGAACGGAGAGCCGCTGTTCGTCATTGCCGAGAACGGCGAGATCGAGCTGGACGCGGAGGTGCCGGAAGCCGATTTCGCGCGGCTGGCGGTGGGCCAGGCGGCCGACATCGTGGTGCTCGGCCAGACCGAGCCGCTTGCGGGTCACGTGCGCCTGCTGGCACCGGAGTTGCAGACGGGCAGCCGTCTCGGTCGCGCCCGCATCAGCCTCCCGCAGGCCGGCGATCTCAGTGTCGGTGCCTTTGCGCGCGGCGAGGTGGACATCGAGCGCCGCGGCGGCGTGTTCCTGCCGGCGACGGCGCTGAGCGATCGGGCGGGCAAGGTCTCCGCACAGGTCGTCGAGGACGGAACCGTTGTAGTCCGTATCCTGGAAACCGGCCTTCGGACCGCCGGCCTCGTCGAGATCCGCTCGGGGGTAGAGGCGGGCGAGACTGTCGTGCTGCGCGCCGGAAATTTCCTCGCCGAGGGTGACCGTGTGGCCCCTGTCGGCGCGGAATATCCGATGGCGAACTCGTCCGAACGCCCCATCCTGACGTCGGACGCTGCACAATGAACGTCTCCGCCTGGGCGATCCGCAACCCGATCCCGTCCATCCTCCTGTTCGTGGTGCTGACGGCGCTCGGCCTCTACAGCTTCCAGAAGCTGCCGATCACCTTCTTTCCAACGATCGACGTGCCGCAGGTCAGCCTGACGATCACCGATTCCGGTGTGGCGCCGACCGAGATGGAGACCAGCATTACGCGTCCGGTCGAGGATGCCATCTCGGCGCTCTCCGGCGTCGACGAACTGAGTTCGACCATCAGCGACGGCGTTTCGACGAGTTCGGTCAATTTCGAGCTTGGCGTGCCCATCGACCGGGCGGTGGCGGACGTGCGGGATGCGGTCGCGAAGATCCGCAGCGACCTTGCCGCGACGATCGACGAACCGGTCATCGAACGAGTCGATGTCGAGAACGAGGCCGTGGTCACATACGCCGCCGCCGACAAGGCCATGACGGCGGAAGAGCTCTCCTGGTTTGTCGACGATGTCGTCATCCGGCGGTTGCGCGGCGTGCCGGGTGTCGGCCGGATCGACCGGGTGGGCGGCGTGACGCGCGAAATCCACGTGCAGGTCGATCCCGATCGCCTGCTGGCGCTCGGTATAACCGCAAGCCAGGTCAATACCCAGCTCTCCGCAACGCATCTGGACCTTTCCGGCGGCCGCAGCGAAGTGGATGGGCGCGAGCGGGCCGTCACGGTGGTGGCGACTACCGGCAGCATCGAGGAACTGGCAAGGCTGGCCATCGCGCTTCCCGATGGTTCGACAGCGAGGCTCGGCGACCTGGCCACCGTCGTCGACGGCTTTGAGGAACCGCGCAGCTTTGCGACGCTCGACGACGGCGAGGTCGTCAGTTTCTCCGTCTACCGCGCCCGCGGCGCCAGCGACGTCAGCGTGGCCGAAGAGGTCGCTGCGGCTTTGGAGCAGCTTTCCGCCGAACACGGCAATGCCCGCTTCACGCGCATCGACGACAGCGTCACTCAGACGCTCGGCAACTATCATGCGGCGCTAACCACGCTGGCAGAGGGGGCGATCCTCGCCGTCGTCGTCGTCTTCCTGTTCCTGCGCGACTGGCGTGCGACGCTGATCGCTGCGGTCGCCTTGCCGCTGTCGGCGATCCCGACCTTCTGGGCGATGGACCTCCTCGGCTTCTCGCTGAACATATTGAGCCTTCTTGCGGTCACCCTGGTGACCGGCATCCTCGTCGACGACGCCATCGTCGAGATCGAGAACATCGTCCGGCACGGCCAGAGCGGCAAGAAGCCATACCGGGCCGCCATCGACGCATCGGACGAGATCGGCCTCGCCGTCATGGCCATCTCCGCCACGATCATCGCCGTCTTCGTGCCGGTCGGCTTCATGAGCGGCGTGGTCGGTCTGTACTTCCGCGAGTTCGGCCTCACGGTAGCGATCGCCGTCTTCTTCTCGCTGCTCGTCGCCCGGCTGATCACGCCGCTGATGGCGGCGCATCTGTTGCGCGCGCATCCGGCGAGACGGGCCCCGCAGGGGCGTGCCAAGCGGGGCTATCTCAGGCTGCTGCGGCTCTCGATGGCATGGCGCTGGGTGACGCTCGGTCTGGCGTTCGCGCTGTTCGCCGTGTCGATCTGGTCGGCGCAGTTCCTGCCGAGCGAGTTCATCCCGCAGGAGGACAACGGCCGTATGTCGGTTTCGATCGAGCTGCCGCCGGGCGCGACGCTCGCCGAGACGCGGGAAACCGCCGGCCTCATCGCATCGCGCGTCGGCGCGATCGACGAGGCGCGGCTTGTCTTCATCCAGGGCGGGGCAAATGCCGCCGGCCTGAGGGAGGTCCGGCGCGCGGCCGTGCGCATCGACTTCGGTCCGGCGGCGGAGCGGGCGCGTTCGGCGGATGTGCTCGAACCCGTCGTCGCTGACATCCTGCGAACGGTGCCGGACATAAGGTTCGAGATCCTCAACGATCGGGGCGGCCGCGACGTGTCCTTCGCAGTCCTCGGCAAGGATGGCGAGGTCGCCGGAGACGCTGCTGCCGCCATACTCGAGGAACTGGCGGCCAGCAGCTTTGCCGTTGGAGCAAGCTCCACTGCGGCGGCGGCACGGCCCGAGCTCCAGATCCGGCCGCTGGCCGAGCGGGCGGCGGATGCCGGCATCTCCCCGCAAATCATCGCAGACACGATCCGTGTTTCCACCGTCGGAGCCAGCGATGGCGACCTGCCGGAATTCGTTGAGGACGGGCGCCGGATCCCGATCCGGCTGCAGCTCGCCGATTGGGCGCGCAACGACATCGGCACGCTTCGGTCGTTGCGCATTCCCAGCCTCGGGGGGCCAGCAGCCCCGCTATCGGACATCGCGACTATCACGCTCGGCACAAGTGTCGCCAATATCGATCGCTTGGACCGCGAGCGACGCATCGAGATCAGCTTCGACACGCCGGCGGGAATGACCGCGGGAGAGGGTCTCGATGCCATCCAGTCGCTGGCGACGGTCAGGGCGCTGCCGGACGGCGTGAGGCTCCAGGCGACCGGTGATTCCGACGACCAGGGCGATGTCTTCGCCGGCTTCGCCACCGCGATGACCGCCGGGCTCAGCCTGGTGATGATCGTCCTGATCCTGCTGTTCGGCAGCGTGCTGACGCCGCTGACGATCCTTGTCACGCTGCCGCTGTCGGTCGGCGGCGTGGTCGCGGCGCTGATGGCGACGGCAACGCCGATTTCGCTCCCGGTGGTCATCGGCATCCTTATGCTGATGGGGATCGTCACCAAGAACGCCATCATGCTGGTCGACTTCGCGGTCGAGCGCGAAAGGGCCGGGGTGGCGCGTCGCGCGGCGATGGTCGAGGCGGCGGCCGAGCGGGTGCGGCCGATCCTGATGACGACGCTCGCCATGGTCGCCGGCATGATCCCCGCAGCATTGGCGTCCGGCGACGGCGGCGAATTCCGCGCGCCGATGGCGATTGCCGTGATAGGCGGCCTCGTCGCGTCGACCATCCTGTCGCTGGTGGTCGTGCCGACGCTCCACTGCCTCGTCGGCGACGTCGGCGCGTTACTCCATCGGCTATGGTCGCGCTTCGGTCCGTCGGTTGATACCGTCGAGACCCAAGAGCCAGAGGGATCCGCCCGATGACCGCCGGAACAGTTCGGCGACCCTGGGCCTCAACGGGAATGCCATGAGCCAGATCCCACCGACCCAGCGACCCTGCATTCTCATCGTCGAGGATGATTTCGAGATAGCCCGCCTGCTGGCGGCTACCCTGGCCGATGCCGGCCTATCGGCGGAAATCGCTGGCGACGGCGTCGAGATGGATGCGCTGCTGCGGCGATCGACGTTCGACCTGATCGTGCTCGACGTAATGCTGCCGGGCGAGGACGGTCTCAGCCTATGCCGCCGACTGCGGGCCGAACTGACCATTCCGATCATCATGCTGACGGCCCAGGGCGAGGAGATCGACCGAATCGTCGGGCTGGAGATCGGCGCCGACGACTATGTCACCAAGCCGTTCAGCGCCCGCGAGGTCACCGCGCGCATCCGGGCGCTGCTGCGCCGTGCGTCCTATGCGCCGGCCGAGCGCGACAGCCTCAAGCCGCTGCGCTTCGACGGCTGGACGCTCGACCCCCAGCGCCGGCAGGTGCGCGATCCGAGCGGCGCGCGCGTCGCCATGACCACGGCCGAGTTCGACCTGCTCCTGGTGTTCTGCCGAAATCCGGGAAAGGTGCTTTCGCGGGAGCAATTGCTGGCCAACACCCATGCCGGTCTCGCTGGTCCGATCGACCGCAGTGTCGACGTGCATGTGCGGCGCCTGCGGCAGAAGATCGAGTCGGATCCGGGCGAGCCTATCCTGCTGAAGACGGTGCGGCTCGGTGGCTACATGTTCACCGCGACGGTGGAACCGTGACCAAGCTGTGGCGATGGACGGCTCCCCGCACCATCCGGGGCCAGATCACCATGGTCATCGTCATTGCGGTCGTGGCAGTTGTCATCACCGGACGGGGCATCGAGAGCCTGCGGAGAAGCGACTATTTCGGCATCAAGGATTTCGACGTCATCATGGAGCGGGCGTCGATGGTGGCGCTCCTGCTGCAACAGGCGGACCCCGTCGAGCGCCCTCTTATCCTCAGATGGTCGGCGGCCGCGACCCATCTGAACCTGACGCTGACCGAGACTGCCGCGCTGAAGCCGATAATCGCTGCCTCGCCGCCGGTCGGCTGGTTTGAAACGTTCACCCGCTGGCTGTTTCCGCCGGACGTGGAGCTGCCGGCCGGCGGGCGCAGATTCGTCATCGACGGGCGCCCGGCACTGTCGCTTCCCGTCGAGGACGAGACCGTGCTGCTGGTGCGTGACCTTCCGAGCACGTTCATCACCGACGACTTCATCAGCCCTCTCAGCTACTACGTCTCCGCGTTCGTGACGCTGATGCTGCTCTTCTCCATCTACGCCGTGCGCGGCGTGACGGCGCCGCTGGCGCGGATCTCGGCGGAGCTGAACCGCTCCAACGGCGTCAGCGACGACACGGTGTTCGACGAAAGAGGTTCCGAGGAGGTCATCAGCCTGGCGCGCGCGCTCAACGGCATGCGCACCCGCATCAGGGAAATGGTCGACACGCGCACCCGCATGCTGCGCAGCGTCAGCCATGACCTGCGCACGCCTTTGACCCGGCTACGGCTGCGGACGGAGCGACTGGAGGACTGCGAGTTGCGCGAGATGATGATCGTCGACATCGACCACATCAACGCGCTGGTCAATGAAACGCTGGATTATCTGAGGACGGATGCCTCCGGCGAAGAAGCCGAGGCGACCGATATCGCCAGCCTGATGCAGACCATCCAGGCGAATTTCGCCGATGTCGGCTTCGCGGTGACCTATGAAGGCCCGGATCGTCTCACCGGCCTCTGCAAGCCAAACGCTCTGACCCGAGCGGTGACAAATCTCTGTGATAACGCGCTCAAATTCGGGGGCCGCGCCGCAATCACGCTGGCACGGGCCGGCTCGATGATCCGCATCGACGTCGCCGACGACGGGCCGGGCATCGCCGCCAACCAGCGCGCCAGGGTGCTGGAGCCCTTCTTCAAGGGGGATTCCGCGCGGGGCACCGGCCGTAGTTCCAGCTTCGGCCTCGGCCTGTCCATCGTCACCGATATCGTGCGCGCCCATGGCGGCCGATTGGAGTTCCACGACAACCATCCCCGCGGCCTGATCGCCCGGATATTGCTGCCCGGGCTCTAGCGGCGCCTCGAAGCATGCCGCTCGTCGCTTCCGGTAATATCTCTTCATAAAACGACGCTCACGGCCGCCGTCGCAGAGGCTACTGATCTCGCACGAGAACGACGTCCCATCTTCGTTCCTTCCTCAACGAGACGGCAATGGCTGACATAGCGACCACACACCGCGATCTCGATGCACTCCAGTTGCGTGGTCAGGCACGAGGAGATCGCGCTCCGCGCAATCTTCGGGGCCGAGTTCGGTGCCTACCGCAAGAGCGTGCCGCGGCTTTCGCAGTGGCAGGATGCGCCGATCCTGATGATCGACCCGAAACACTATCGGCAGACGGCGCTGGACGGCCTGATCCTGCTCGCGTCCCGGCGTTCGACACCGCGGAACGGCTCCGAACTTTCGTTCCGGGCCTGCCTATCCTGCACCTGCCTTGATGCTTCGCCGCGCGGGAGACCGCGTTTCGCGGGGTGCCGCCGGCGCGTGATCCTGCCGGCAGCGACTTGCGCAACCCGTCACCGGTTTCGACCAATCTCCACTTCCAAAGGGCTGAAAAATGAACTTCCGTCTGTTCCTGCTCGCTACGTCTGCCCTAGTCTCCGTCTCCGCCGCCGCCCTGGCTGCCGATCCGGGGGCGTACGAACCGACAATTCCAGAAGCACCCGTTGTGGAAGCGCCGGCAGTTGCGCCCGGGGTCGACCTGATCATCGAACTCGGCGTCGGCGGGGATGTCTCGCCGGAATACGAGGGCTCCGACAAATACTCCGTCTCGCCTTCGCCGATCGTGGGCTTCGGCTACCTTCACATTCCAGGCCTGTTCGATATCGGCAGCACCGGCCCGGAGGAGGGCGGCCTCTCGATCGGCCTCTCCTTCGACTACAAGGGCGAGCGAAAAGCCGGTGACTTCGACGCTCTCGACGGCCTCAACGACGTCGACGCGACCTATGAGCTCGGCATCAGCGTCGGTTACGAATGGCAGTTTGCAGAGATCTACGGCGAGGCGCGCTATGCCTTCGGCGGCGCCGAGGGCGTGGTCGGGGAGGTTGGTGCCAATGCGATCTATCGGCCGACGCCGCAACTCGTGCTGAAGGCCGGTCCCTTCGCGACCCTGGCTTCTGAGGATTACACCGAGACCTATTTCGGCGTGACCGCCGCGGAATCGGCGAATACCGGCTTTCGTCTCGACGCCTACGATCCGAAGGGCGGCCTGAAGAGTGTCGGCGTGTCGGGCTCCGCCCGATACGAGTTCCGGCAGGACTGGTTCCTCAATGCCGATGCCTCTTACAGCCGGCTGGTCGGCGATGCCGCGGACTCCCCGATCGTGAAGGCCGGCGACGAGAACCAGTTCACCTTCGGGCTGGGCGTCTCGAAGCGCTTCACGCTTGACCTGTTCTAGGATCGGGCGGCGGTCGCCGTGGCGTCACCCGTGTCTAGCGACGATGCCCCGAAAAGGAGTCGACGATGGAACCAAGGATGATTTCCGGGCGCACCGTAACGCGCAGTATCTCGGCAAAGCCAGTGCCGAGCCGCGCTTGGAATTGCGGACTGGTCGACGGGGCGCTTGTCGCGCGAGGCCAATATCCCATCGCGGAGATCGTGGCGCTCGAGCGTGGCCGCCGGCTGATCCCGGCGACGACCCTGCGGTCTCTGATACAGGCGTTCGAGCGCCAAGACATCAACTTCCTCCCGGTGTTTGATCCCCGGTGAAGAGCCAGCCGACGACCGCCTGGGGATCCTCGATACTGTTGATATGTCTCAGGGCGATGAGAAAGCTATCCTGGACCGCATCTTCAGCTTCCGGCCCGTAGCCCAGCACGGCGGGGCCCCCGCATAGAGCCGGGCGCGGCGGCGCTCGAGCAGCAGCCCGAGAGGCGTACTGTCGCCGCCACGCGCGGCAGCGGCCAATTCGGCGTCTTTTCGTCGAGATCGGACTCCATGATGCTTGGAGATAAGCTGCGCCAACCCTTGGGAATCTGAAACCATCCTCGGTCTTCGAAACTCGGCGCTCGGCTTCATCAGCCCGCTTCGGTTCGAGAGGCTGACCGCATAACCGAAAGTGCTCCCCACTTTGTCGGAGCAAGTCCAGACGGCGGCCGGGTCCGGTTGGCAAAAAGGCATCGGGCTTCGATCTGGTATCCTTTGGCTGTACCTTCACGATACAGCCAAAGTAGTCTCAGTTTGCACCCACCGCTGAGACGAATACAGGCGGCATCCTTCGATCCGGTGCGGATGCGTCAGACTTTTATGCCGAACAGTTTTTCTGCATTTCGGTACGCGATTTTTTCCTTGGCCTCGCGTGGCAGATCGACTGCCCGAAACCATTCGGTCCCTTGCTTCATGTCTGCAAACGGGTAGTCGGTTGCAAACATAACTCGATCCACACTGATGTACCTCAGCAAAAGATGGAGCAGCTCATCCTGGAAGAAGGCGCTGGTCGTGTACCAAAAATTGTTACTCAAGTACTGCCCGAGAGGTTTATCCAGTGAACCTTCGGTCGACTCGCTCATGTCGCCCAGGATACGCTCATAGTAGAAAGGAAGGCCCTCTCCCATATGGCCGATAATCATCTGCAGTTTAGGGAATCTGTCGAACGTCCCAGTGATGATCAGTCGAAGGCATTGAGTAAGGGCTTCCTGGTGCCATCCATATCCTGAGCCGCTGAAAATGTAGTTCTGGAAAGTCTGGTCATCTCCTGGCCGTGTAGTGCGATAGTAAATATCGAAGACTTCATCGGGCGGGAAACCCGGATGCAGGTATATGGGCACATCAAGGGCCTCGGCACGTGCCAGAAGCGGGTCAAAGTCGGGGTGGTCGAGGAATTTTTTGCCAATGAATCCATTGGTCATGGCTCCGACGAAGCCATCTTCCCGAACGGCGCGTTCAAGTTCGTCCGCTGAAGCCTCGGGGTCCTGCAGCGGCAAGGTTGCATAGGCCGCAAATCGGCCCGGATAGGTGGCCATCGGGCCACTGGCGATCATCCTGTTAAGACGATACGCAAAATCGATGCCTTCCTGACCGGGGAGATTCTGCACGCCCGGCGTATGTGCAGAGAGGATTTGAACGTTGATCCCCGCCTCGTCCATTGCGCCGATGCGGCCGGGGCCGAGTTCGGCCAGACCGGTTTGCCTGAGGTACTCTACGTGTTGATCGTTAATCGCGTTCAGCGCGATGAGTTCGTCGGTCGTGTAGGTCTCTTCCGTGGCGATAAATGGCAGGTCCTGGTCTCGCAACGCGATGACCGAAGTCTCGGTCGCGGCGGCGCGTGCGACGATGGCGGGCGCTGACAATCCGGCACCAAGTGCAGCCGCGCCACCAAGAAAGCTGCGGCGTCCCATCGTCAGGCTCTTTCGGGGGTTTTCGATCAGTTTCATGTAAGGTTTGCTCCGAATTCCTTGTTGTGACGTATGGGCGCGGCTTTCGACTGGCAAAGACTTCAGCTTGACCCCCTAGAAGCCGAGATAGATCCTGCCGCGTCCTAGAGGTCTGGCAACACATCAACGAGCCCGCTGATTATCCCGCAGATCGCTGCGAGCGTGGGGCGCGTTTCGATGACGACGCGCCCAGGATCGCAAGCGCATAGTCAGTGTCAGTTCGTTCACGGCCAGTTCCCTACGGGCTTGGATCTGGCGGAACTAATCCCGGTTTTGTCGTTGGGTTGTGTTTTCTATTGTTGAGAATTGTTTCGTCACATGCGGGCGGAGCGAAGCGACCCGGATACACTCTCCCCGATCCGCGGCGATCCTCGCCGCCTTGAGGCAGAATCCGCTAATCTCGCCGCGCAAATTCTGCGACCGAAGCTTAACAAGACTTAACATTCTCCGGACGAGACTTAATACTCTCCAGACAAGACTTAACACCACCCGGCCGGGAAGCCGGCTAGGTCCAGGCGGCAGCGCGGCCCCGATCACCGATCGCGCGCCGGCCAATCCCGCCTGGAGTCTTGCATGTATTCTTATCCGAGACTGTCGCCGGACGTTCTTACCCGCCAGTCATCCGCCTCAATCATCGTCCCCACGTTGAACGAGGCGGAGAACATCGACCGGACCTTGCGCGCCATCATCGAGAATATCGGCGGGCGCCTCGATTTCGAAATCATCGTCACAGATGGAGGGTCGACCGATGGGACGCGTGAAAGGGTGGCCTGCTGGGAGAAGGATCGACACGTTCGCCTGCTAGGAAACACTGGTGGCGGCGGGCTGGCCAAAGATGTCCGTGCCGCGGCGTTGAGTGCCAAATTTCCGATCGTGGTTGTGCTCGATGCGGATGGAAGCCATCCGGCTTCAGCGATTATTTCCCTCGTGGACGCCGTAACTTCAGGCGATTACGACATAGCGATCGGCAGCCGGTACGTTACCGGTGGGGCAACGGTCGACTGGCCCATCCCGCGCCAAGCGCTTTCGCGCCTCGGCGCTGCGCTCGCGGCGCCCTTTACCGATATCCAGGATCCGCTGTCGGGCTTTTTCGCTATACGACGAACACGTCTCCTGGCTGCGGGCGCGGATGCGGAAGGCTTCAAGATCGGACTGGAGGCGATTGTCGCCGGCGGCGACGGCGTCAGGGTATGCGAGGTGCCGATTTCATTTTCCGAAAGGGTTCATGGAACGTCGAAAATCGGCGCCAGTCAGATGATCGCATACCTCAACCAACTGCTGCGGTTTTCCAGGGGCACCACCTCGGCGGTCGCCATGCATCGCTTTGCGCTGGTCGGCATGGCCGGGTTCCTCCTGGACTTTCTCGTGGTCGCGGTTCTGCAGTCTCTCGGCACCAGCATCGCGATCGCTCATGTCTCCGGCTTCTGCCTCTCGGCGGCCCTCAATTATCTTGGCCACATGAAATGGTCGTTCCAAGACCGTCGTCGGGTGAAATCGCAGTTTGCGCGGTTCATTCTCGTGTCGGCCATGGCCATTACCTTGCGCGGCGGCTTCATCGCGGCGGCGACCGATCTCGATTTTCCCTTCTTCGCCGTGGTGATAGCGGGCATCGCGGGCGGCGGGGTCGTCAGCTACATCGGCAACGAGTTCTATGTATTCAGGAATGACCGGTTCCTGTCTTCATCGACCCAATGGAGACTGGCGGCTTTCGCCATCGCCGTCTACGCCGTGGCCCTGAGGATTGTCTATCAGGGCAGCATAGACCTGATCCCTCAGGAGGCTTACTACTGGAACTACGCCCAGCATCCCGCATTGGGTTACCTCGACCATCCGCCCATGGTGGCGTGGCTGATATGGCTGGGAACGTCCGTATTCGGCGATAATGAATTCGGCGTCCGCATCGGGGCAACCTTCGCCTGGCTGACGACCGCCTATTTCATGTTTCGGCTTACGAAGAATCTCTTCGGACAGACTGCCGCGTTTCTGGCTCTGATGCTGGTTTCGATTTTGCCGTTCTATTTCTTCATCGGGATCCTGACCACGCCCGATGCGCCGCTTACGGCCGCCTGGGCCGGAGCATTGTATTTCCTGGAGCGTGCGTTGCGGGCGAAAGATGCCAAGGCCTGGCTTGCCGCCGGTCTCTGCGTGGGCCTTGGCATGCTGTCGAAATACACGATTGCATTGCTGGGTCCTGCGACGCTGGTCTATCTGCTCGTTGATCCGCAGTCTCGACGGTGGCTCCTCACCAAGTGGCCGTATCTCTGCGCGGGCGTGGTGGCGGTCTTGTTCAGTCCGGTGATTGCATGGAACGCGAACCAGGACTGGGCTTCCTTTCACTTCCAGGGAAGCAGGCGATGGTTGCAGGACGACCTTGAATTTTCGATGCCCACCCTGCTGCTGTGCATAGCGGCGCTGCTGGGCCCGATCGGAATTTCCCTTGCCGGACATGCCGCCAGCCGGATGGTCAAGTTCCCGGCGAGGACTTTTCTGCGGGAAGCCGGCATGTTCGTCAGCGTCTTCACATTGGCGCCGCTTTCGGTTTTCGTCTTCTACAGCCTGTTCCACTCAGTCAAGCTCAACTGGACAGGACCGGTCTGGTTGGCAGTGGTGCCTGCCATGGCCAACGTGGTTGTCAAAGTAATAAAGCAGGGCGACAAGTCCCGTTTCTTGAGTTCCCTGCAGATCTTTACGGCGGTCAGCGTTGTGGCGTTCGCGCTACTGCTTCACTACGTCGCTCTGGGCCTGCCCTTGCTCGGCCATACCGGCGAGCTGCGCGCCTTGCCGGTGGCTTGGGAGGAGTTTGGCGCGGAAGCGAAGCGGATAAAGGCGAGCGTGGAATCCGAAACCGGTCAAGCGCCGCTGCTTGTCGGCATGGACCCCTACAACATCGCGAGCGAGCTCGGCTTTTACAGCGCAGGGTCGGCCGCGTTGGAAAACGTCACAAGTCGCAACCTTTTCGGCCGCAACGGCCTCATGTTCGACACCTGGTTTTCCGCCCGCTCCTCCGACGGGCGGGACGTGATCATGGTCGGCATGGAGGAAGCCCACGTTTCCGATGACGGATTGGACGCATGGTTCGAGACCATCGGCCCCGTCGAGCGGCAGGCGGTGCGAAAGAACGACGCCACGGTGGGACGTTTCTTTTACAGGATCGGCTATGGATTCCGGCATCCCGATTGACGCCCGCTCCCGTCTCCGGCCGGTAAGCGCCGCGTAATCGTCCGCCGCCTGGCGTGCCGTGGCGATGCCTGTGATCACCCGAACTGTGCCGGAGC
>JAESGL010000409.1_pt1 | contig 21771 bp, 6 predicted proteins | sample 9269711 | NCBI WGS metagenome assembly JAESGL01 (sample SAMN14515918, study PRJNA621676) | algae metagenome | isolation source: Kastovskya adunca ATA6-11-RM4 and co-occurring heterotrophs from soil and... | place: Chile: Atacama Desert | collected 2011-06-27
TAAGCATCGGCAAAATGGCAGTGCCGGTTTATTTTGAGATGTTGGACAATAATAGCGGCAATAGTAATGCCGCTGATCGCATAAGCTTATTTAAGTCCCTGATTAAGATTGTAGGAAAGCAGCGTATTCAAATGCTTGTGATGGACCGGGAGTTTATTGGGAACAAATGGCTAAGCTGGCTTAAGAAAGAAGGTATTCCATTTTGCGTACGGGTGCCTAAAAACCATACAATTTTAACTATTGATGGAGAAAGGTTACGAGCTGAAGAGGTGATGCAGGAACGGGAAAGGCCATATTACCAAGAAAATGTAGTGGTAGATGGCGTAGTAGTCAATCTGTGCTTGTCTTTGGATAAGAATGGAGAATTGCTTTACCTGATAGGAACTGCCCAACCACAGACATTGGCTTCATGGTATAAAAGGCGTTGGTCAATAGAAGTATTTTTTCAGGCTCTTAAGCAGCGGGGCTTCAATTTAGAAGATTCTTCTTTGCGTTGTATTGGGAAATATCGGAAACTATTTGCCCTTGTCTCAATGGCATACACAGTTTGCTGGGCTACAGGAATTGAGGATGGAAAACGAAATCCAGTGAGCGTCAAAAAGCATGGGTATCCTCAATATAGCGTGTTTAGAAGAGGTCTGAGGCTAATGAGGCAATTCTACAAAAAGAAAATTTACGAACCAGTCCAATTGGCTATTGAAGCAGCTTACTGGAGATTCAACAACTTGTACAAAATCATCGGGTAGAGTAGTAATGGGTATGATTGATTAAGATATAAATCTCAGTGATGGTATGGATGGGCTAATCAACGCAGGAGTGGAGATTTATAGTTCCGGCGACGGAATATTCATGTTGGTAATTATTTTTGTCTCTCACTAGTAAGAAGATCAAGTGAAGAGGAATCTGAAAAACAGCTTTAAAAAAAACGATAGAAAGTAATCATGAAAAAAGTCACTCGGAGCTTGTATTCTTTAGCAATTACTTTGTTGTTCATTGCATTCAGCAGTCTTTCTTATGCCCAAGAAACACCGGTATCTAATTTTATGGTTAATGGGCAGGTTTTACCAGATAATGCTGATTTTATTGAATATATACTTGAATTTCAACTGACGGATTTTGTTGATGTGAAAACCATTTCTCTTGCTGCGCAAATAGAAGGCGGTTCATCCGAGCAGTTGAATGAGCATTATAATATTATTCAAGAAGGTGAAGACTGGTTCTTCCAAAATGATAAAGTAAAGCTTGGGATTGGATTACCAACAGCTGTGCTGATGCTCCCTATAAGAATTGATAAGGGTCAAGGTACGGTGAAGCAGTTTACCCTGCATGTACAAACGCATTCCGGACGGACTTATACCGATGCTTCTATCAAACTGTAGGCTTTATTTCGTGGTTATTGCTGCATAAATATCCGAAAGACCTTTATCTTTTTGGTTACAAATAAAAGTTTGATGAAAGCCTGTGAATTTTCGAGATTATCTTGGGATGGTCAATACCGGTATAGGACTGAATATCTGAAGTAGTTGTGTTGTTTTCTAAATGGATTATTGACTTCCGTATAAGCCATTGGTGATGAAAAAGAATATTATGATTTATTAAATCTGAATTTTTTTTCATTTGAGAAATTAACAATTATTTCTTCTTAATATTTCAGCTATTGCAGAATTATACTTTTGTTTAGTCACACCGTTAGCTAGATTTCTGTAAGTGGCCGGTAGCAGATAAAGCTTTTCGAAGTATTGTAAGTGTAATTCCATGGTGAAATGCATCAGCATTTCAAATACTGTTGGTAAGGTAGGTGACCGTCTATACGGCAAATTTGTTGTGACTCCGGCCTTCATTAGACCTGCTAGTACTAAATAATAAAAGTGAGTTGTATGATTCAGCATCCCCTTTTTGAAACTTCCCTTAAAAGGGAATATTGTTCCGGCAGCACAAACATTTTCTATGATATGGCTAACTACAGAGAAGTTATACGTCACTAGGTGCTTATAGATTTATCAAGAGATAAGGGTCTTTATACCTCATATTGTTCCTATTCGGTACATGTCCTGATCTTAATAGTATATAGAAGGTTTTTTTAGCATATTCACCTTGTATGCTAAACGTTAGGAATTTAGTATTCATCTAAAATTAATATAATGCGTAATGTTTCAGCCAAGCGAATTAAGATTACTATGCTTACTTTATCTGCTTTCATTGTGCTTGCTGGTCTGATCTACTCTTTATCAGAAAATTCAATAGGGGAGTTTCGTCAAACTCATAGAATGAATGGGCTGGATTTTTCAATAACGTATGTTTCTCCCAATCAACTAGCAGGACAAGAGGTTAATATGCTGCAGGCTTCATTTAATGAACAACAATTAGATAGCCTGACCGTGAGGTATGAAAATTCTTTATGCTATGATCTGATCATAACACCAGCCGGTGACGAAAGCCCATATTTTGGCAACATTGCAGCTTTGGGTGCTTCAAGTGAGCAAGGCTATACGCTAAGGAAATATATTTTAAATTTCAAGCTGCAGGATTACCTTGGCTTGATACACAAAAATGTATTGCTGAAGCCCGTTTTAACTGAAGCAGAGGTTGTGCAGGGGAAGGACGAATTAAAGATAAGGTTAGTTTTTCCTGCTTCAGTGAAGGATATCGACAACAGTAACTATCAAATAGTTTTTGAAGATCCATTCTGGGATTCCGGAGCCGTCACTTTTTTACAAAGCAATTAACAAAACGAGCCTAACATGACTCTGTTTCTAAATAGAAGTGTAATCCGTGGATTATGCCTTACCATTGTTGTGTCTTTACTGACCCAAATTCTTGTTCCTTCGGTAGCGCTTGCCCTTACCGGTGGTCCCACACAACCTGAATTTACCAGCTTTGAGTCTGTAAATGCATCTAACCTGGTAAATGAATTTACAGGAGATTTTATGTATAACATACCTCTTCTTGAAGTACCCGGGCCTCATGGAAGCAGCTATCCTGTTACACTTTCCTATCACAGTGGTATAACCTCTGAACAAGAGGCATCCTGGGTTGGACTAGGATGGACATTAAATACCGGAGCTGTTACAAGAAATAAAAGAGGCTTTGCTGATGATTTCAAAAATGCTGATGTTATCTATCATAACGATAGGCCTGATAACTGGACTATAACAGCCGGAGCTTCAATTGGGTCTTCTGAAATTTTTGGGTTTGACTTAGGCCCTGTGAGCGCATCTGTAAATTCCTCCATTCGCTATAATAATTATGCAGGTTTCGGTTACAACAGAGGTATTGGGATTAACTTAAATAAAGGTTTAGTAAGCCTAGGTTTAAATGATGATAGTCATGGACCTGCAAGCTTTTCACTCAATGTTAACCCTGCAGCATTGTTAAATAAGCAAGTTCAAAGAAAAATTGAAAATTTGCCGATAACGCAGGCCTCAATTGCAAATAATTCATATCGAACATTCAGTCAACACACAAATGTAAGCTTGGTTGGAAGCAACTACGGTATTTTTAGTGCCGGTGAAGCGGAAAGCCCTGTCTATGTTGCTAACTATACGGGACAGTCTCACAACTTCACCTTGGGTATAGAGACCGATCCTGTTTACGTTCCGGCAGGATTTACCGGTAATGTTTCAGGTTCTTTTTCTATCCAGAGAAATGAGAGAAGTACACAGCTAAAGAGTAATGGTTATTTATATACTGGTAACCAAAAGATGCTAGGGAATGATGGTAAAGAATTGGATTATGTTTTGGATTATGGGATTCGTCAAGATAACTCCTATAATAAACGAGACGTTTTTATTGGGGTGCCATTCAATAATGCTGATCATTTTGTGGTTACCGGTGAGGGTATTTCTGGAGGATTTCAGCTGCATCATCAAAGTATCGGTCATTTCCAACCCTATTCTAAAGAAAATAATACCAGGATCATTAATGTAGGAGGGGAAATGAGATTGCCCGGCACCGTGGGACCAGGGCTTGATGTTGGCGTAGGATCACATACCCTAAGTGAGGGTGGATGGGAAAACAGCCTGCCGGAATTTGGGAGTGCTGATCCGGAAAACTTCAACAATGATGTTTTCTTCAGGTTTAACAATGACCTGGGCGGACAATGGCTGTTAGACAAAAATGATGGTGCCTTATCTGCAGATCTGCATGGCAGAAACCTATCTGTAACAAAAGTTCCTGCCTTTATGAATGATGGCAAAAGGTCGGGAAGGTCCTCATACATAGATTTTCATACAAATGAGCAGATTCACAAGGCTACCAGGGATGGGGCTACCCTTTCTAAATATGAAGTCTACACCCTGGATGCAAATATAAATGCGCAAGCCGGCAGAGCATCTGCCTTGCACAAGGATTTGATCGGAGAAGTATCTGTATTTAATGAAGCCGGTTACCATTATGTCTACGGGCTGCCGGTTTACTCCCGGGATGAAAGCAGCATCTCATATGCAGTTACAGGTACTGCTGAATCAGATATTGAACAGAACTACCTGGTAAAGGTGAAAGCTGATGCAGGGAAGATTGGAGAGGAAGTGCGTAATCCTTATGCAGGTATGCACCTGCTAACTCAAATCACGTCTCCTGATTATATTGACAGAACATTAAACGGGATTTCAGAGGATGACTTCGGCGGTTACACCAAGTTTGGTTATGAGAAATGGTACGGTGAAAATGCTCCCAATGGGAATGGATACTATAAATGGCGCATCCCCTATCATGCTGCACTGTACCAACGCAACGCTCTTTCCAGTTCTATGGATGATGTGGGTCAGGTTATGTTAGGTGAAAAAGAGGTATATTATCTTAACTTCATAGAAACTAAAACACATGTTGCAATTTTCGAAACCTTTGACAGAAACGGGATAAGACCGGACGGCACTGGTGCCTTTTCCGGTGCAGGTACCAATGCATTAGAGCGGGATGCCCAAGTTCTGGGGGATATGCTGATTGATAACGGTACTATCACCAACATGCATAAATCAATGTCTCACCTGAAAAAGCTGTCAAAAATAAAGCTTTACACAAAATCAGATTTGACTTGGGATTCGGAAAATAACATTTACAGGGTAAAAAGAGATCCGGTTACTAACCAGCTTGAAGCTCCTATCAAAACAGTCAACTTTCAGTACAGTCAGCTCTTATGTAAAGGAATTCCTAACTCTGTTTTTCCTGATCAGGGTAAGCTGACGCTTGAAAGAATTTGGTTTGAGTACAACGGCATCAGCAAAAGCACTATAAGTCCCTATACTTTTGAATATGAATATCCTTTCGGTACGGGTGAAGGATATAGTGATAAAGCAGTTTATCCGTTCAAATACAGCAGCATAGCAGATGATATGCGCAAATTCAGCAGGATTGCTCAAAATCCTGAATATTCCCCTTTTATGGTAGACGGATGGGGCAATTACCAGACAGGAATTGATTCAAAAAAGGGAGATTCAAGATACCGGCTTATGAAAAGCTGGGTTGAACAAAATCCTGATCCAATTAATTTTGACCCTGCAGCATGGCACCTGAAAGTGATCAAGCTACCGACCGGGGGAGAAATACACGTGCAGTATGAGCAGGACGATTATGCTTGGGTGCAGAACCAGCCTGCACACATAATGATGCCTTTATTGCAGGTAGCCGGCAGCGGGGAGGATACATTTTATCTTGATACTGAGACGATTGGTTTAACTCCGGCTGATTATCCAAATCTCGTTAAGATGATCACAAATCGGTACAAAAGTCCTTCAGAAGGTGATAGAAAAAAAATCTACTTTAAATTTTTGTACATGTTACTGGGAAATGAAGCACCCGGTATAGACCGCTGTAATTCAGAATATATTGATGGATATGCCGATGTGCGTGATGTAGGTATCGATGAAAGTGGAAGAGTGTTCCTGAAACTGGGACAAGGAGAGCATGATCTTCCTGTAGATGTATGCAAGGATTTTGTCATAACTCAAAAGGCAGGTAACTTGTCTGCTGAGGGCAATTGCGATCCTTCAGCGACAGGCATTTCCAACAATGCCACAGCCAAGGCACTCGTCATGCAACTGCTCAATATGGCGAAGGTGCTGAAGGTTCCTAATAGTATTTGTAACAGAATGAATCCAGAACTATCCTACTTGCGCGTGCCCATGCCTACACACAAGAAAGGAGGAGGGGTTCGTGTTAAACGCCTGCTCACCTACAACAAGGGGTACAATGATGAAACTTCCAGTTTGTACGGACACGAGTACTATTATAAATCTTATGACGAAAAATTGGGAATCTGGCGAAGCAGTGGTGTTGCCGTCAATGAACCTTCTGCTTTCCGGGAAGAAAACATACTCGTGGATTTTATTGCAAGAAAAAACCAAAGCTTTATCTCTAAGGTTATTGCTGGTGTTGATAAAGAGCAGGCGGAAGGACCTTTGGGTGAATCTGTTTATCCCGGGCCATCCGTAGGCTATTCACAAGTGATAATCCAAAATATACACACTGGTAAAACTAACGAAGGCTTTAGTGTAAGAGAATTCTATACTGCTAAAGAATTCCCTGTTTTAGAAGACCGGACAAGCCTTAAAACAGATCGTGAACATTTGCTCCTACCGTTAGGACTATTCAGCAGGTTTAAAAATAACGTAAGAGCTGTACAGGGCTTTGTCATTGTACTCAACAACATGCATGGGCAAATCAGAAGAAGTGCCAGTTATGAGGGTCTGACCTTGAACGGCATCATTCCTGAGAATAAAAAGTTAGTAACCGAGGAGTCATATGAATATTATAAGCCGGGGGAACAAATACCCGTAGCAAAAAGCACTGCTGGCGTTGAAATGATGTATCCGGGCAAAGAGGTAGATGTTACAATGGCACATAGAGCCATAAAAGATCATACAAATGATTTCAACGTTGAAGTCGACCTCTCTTTTGCATCTTTCGCAATTCCCGTACCATTCCCGAACGGCATACCGGCCATCACCAAAGCAGAGTCTGAATATTACACCCATGCTACTACAAAGGTTGTTCGTTATCCTGCAGTACTAAAAAAAGTGGAAAGCTATAAAGACGGGATCAATCATGTTCAGGAACATTTGGCTTTCGATTTCAACACAGGTAAGCCGGTGGCCACAAAATCATATGATGAATACCAAGGTACCTATGTTGCTTATAACCATCCGGCCTCCTGGGAGTATGCAAACCTGCAGCAAAAAGCTTCAAACCAGGGTTTAATATTTGCATCACCTGCTACACCAATGTCCTATAATGCCTCTGAAGATGCAATCATCATTAATTTTGATACTGATGCTACGGAAGCAATGTGTGCCGACATTCTAAGCTTCAGTACCGGAGATTTATTAAAAGTAAAACTTTCCAAAACAACTAACCCCCTTTACTTCCACATCAATAAGATTGATTATTCTTATAATCGTTTGTATCTGCTTTCTTCAATGCTTAATCCTTCGGCACCTGCCGGCGCTGACGCAGTGGAAAAGGTGCAGATTATCAGGAGCGGACGCACCAATCAACTTAGTACCCAGGTAGCCAGTACCATATTCCATGCAGTTGAGGATAGCTACAAGCTGCCGGAACTTAATGCTTCAGATCAATGGAACACAACCGATGCTTTTGCTGTGGCTCTAGGCCTGGCTTTAAAGGGAAAGAGTGGAAAAGGAAGTGTTACCATTTCAGGAGGAGATAATGGTTTTGTAGGGGTGAACATCAGCCAATTTAAGTTGCCTGACCATATCAATTGCACTTTTGATGCCGCAAGGGCGAACATCAAAGATGTTGAACTTGCCTATGAACAGCAGGGGGACCAGATGCATATCAGGTTAGTTTCCCTGTATGTAAAGTGCGGTAACAGCTCGAGCTTTGAAAAAATCAATTAATCCTAGAAGCCACAGCCATGCTTAAAAAACTTTTTCCCCTGTTTCTGTTGCTGCTTCTGTTTGTTCCTATGAAATCCAGTGCAGAAGAATATGCTACGCTACTGGAAGATGGTATGGAGTACCGGCTTTTCAGTGGATATGATCAATTTTTTGAAGATTTCAACAAGGAGATCCAAAGCGTACAAAAAAATCAGGGAGTGGTCAGATTGCCAGAAAATCATGCTTATTATGATATTTCATTTTCACTCAAAGGCAAGGCTGCTGGTTTATCTTCTGGTAAGCTTATCACGGATGTGGTTGTGGAATATGACCTGCTGGCTGAAGAAAAGCTAAGGATTATTTCCTATAAAGAGCTGAATGGTACCAGCAGTTGCTGCGGTGGTAGCGCAAATAGCTTGTTAAACCCTTCTTTCAAATACGAAATCAAGTTTTTCGGAAAAGTGATCCATACATACTATTTTGATATAGATATTAAAAGGTACAAACGAAACGGGGTATGGTATAGTCGAACGCAAAACCAGATACCAAATATTATCGATTATCATACAGATGGTATAGCATATTATATTGAAGTAAATAAAACAAAACAGTCATCTCATACACCATACTTCAAGTTCATAAACGGAAAAAATGAACAAGACCAGGGTGTAGCGATCAAAAGAATAGGGGGAGACGACCGTACAATTTCCTATAGTAATGAGCTTAGTCCAATAAAAATAGATAAACCGGGGCTATATAAGTTAGAAGTAAAAGTTGATTTCAGGACAGGTATAGGAAAAATGCCTTTTTGGGCATTGGCCGCACGCAGCTACATTTGCAGGCCGTTTACTGAAGCGCCGCCAACGCCATCAGGTAATTTTACATCAGAGATAAATGGGAGCTGTGGTGGTGGTGTAAATCTCAAAGTAACAATACCAGCGCAGGATTATAACCCTTATTACGAATACTACTGGTCAAGTACTGAGGCCTGTACCAAGAACACATCCATGAAAGCAGCGGTCACTCATCCTGTAAGTAATGATGGTTCTGCTGTTGTTCATGGCTATTTCGATCAGGCTGGTACTGGTATTGTATGGACCTTAAGAGCCTATAACCCCTGTACCGGTGACTGGAGCTTGTGTATGCAGTATAACGTACCACCTGGAATAAGCACTCCCAGCAAACCCACTATCCAGCCTTATGGAACTGCCTTGTTATGTGAAGGCCAAACCGTTACCCTTCAAGCAAGCGGAGCAGCACAGGAGTTTTCATGGTACAAGATTAAGCAAAGAACGCAGAACTACACCTCGTATGAATTTCTTGGAAAAGGGAAAACAATAACAGTCGACTTTGCCGGATATGTCTTTGTAAGGGCTTCCAACATGCTGAACGGCAAAACATGTTCTGTTGATTCTGATATTAAAGAAATTAAGGTCGTTTCTTATCCTCAGCCTAATTTTGTGCTTAATACTGAAAGGATCCTGACAGGTAGTGATCTGCTTGCAATACCACTAAATGAGTACTACACATCAAATCCTGATGAATACAGCAAAGAGTGGTCTTTTAAAATTGAATGGGGTGACGGTGCAGAAGATGAGTTAGTACCGCAGCAGCACACTCTTATCTGGTTCATGAAAAGAGTTTTTTTGATTCCTGTCAAACATGCCTATGCTGTGCCGGGTGATTACCTAGTAAAATTCACCATCACCAACAATGCGGGCTGTTCAGCAGTGAAAGAACTGCCCATCCAAGTTTTTGAAGAGCTTTGTGCATCTGTAGTACCTTACAGCGAAACATATAATTTTGCCAGAAACACCTTTACCGGACAATATGCCCTTCTCAATAGTTGCTACGGCACTACCGCACTGGGTTGTATCACTGGAGAAAGTCATCCCGAGGCCTTGAGTCTGGCAGTGAAAGCTTCGGCCCATACACTTTCTGATCAATGGAACTACCCTTCAGACTACCTTGCAGAAGGCAATCCTACAGCGGCAAACTCATTTGAAACCGGCGAAAAAGGCAAATGGCGTGTCAATGAAACCTTTGCATACAACACTTCCCTGATTCCAAGCAGTTACACCAAGGATGCTGGTCGTTTTCCAATTGTGTACTACAACTGGCAAACCGACTACAGTAATACTGCAACACGCTGGATAACAGCAAGTACCGTACAGGCTTATGAGCCCGATGGCCTGCCTGTACAGGAAGCAAATGCATTGAATATTACCAGCACGGCAAAGTTCGGCTACAACAAAGCACTGGCTTATTTAGTAGCACAAAATGCAGGCTACGGCGCAGTTTACTTTGAGAGCTTTGAAAAAAGCTACAGCAAAAACGGCAACCTATATCTCGAAGAGAATTTTAAATTCAACAGTACGGAAGTCAACCTGGAGTCAACATATAGTCACTCCGGTAGTAATTCTGTACAGTTGCAGCAGGCATTGAAGCAATATAGTTTACCGAGCTTTCAGACCAGGCAATTTGATAAAAGGAGCATATCATTGAAATTTTGGATCCGTTTGAGTAATTATACTGCCATTTCTACGCTGGAAAATGATCTTGAGCTCTCGGCAGATGGGCTTATCAGCAGTAGCATGCAAAAGCGGGTAGTAGCCCAAACAGGAGAATGGGTACTGTTTGAGGTACAGCTGAGAAACATCCAGGCTGATCTTTCTGCTGAAAGCTTTACCCCTCGAATCCACTACAAAAATATCCATCAGATTTGGATCGACGACATTCGCCTACAGCCACTGGATGCGCAAATGGCTACTTATGTATATGATCCGAATACCCTTAAGTTGCTGGCAACTTTTGATGATCAACACTTCGGGATGTACTATCAATATGATGAAGAGGGACGCTTAGTGCGGAAATTGATCGAAACAGAACGAGGGATGAAAACCCTGCAGGAGAACCATGTTAACGTTCCGACAGAGTAGATAAACCTGATTTTAGAAACACTTCACCTTTCTCTCCATATGCGGTATCTTTTTTTGGCTTTCTTGTTGCTTTTTGCAGTTCAAGCGGCTTTTGGTCAAACCCTGGTAACTGATAAAGAACGGATTTGCCCGAATGAACAAGTCACTTATGTGCTTAAAGGGGCTGATGGTTGCAGCATCAATGTAGCATCTTTAAAAATCAATCCACCGAAGGCCGGAAGAATAGTGGAGGCTGATCAAAACAAAATAGTGGTTGCGTGGGGGCTAAACTATGGTGTGATAGAGGAGGCTGTTATCATTGGTACAGGTCTTTGTAATTTATATAAAAATGGAATACCGCAGCTGCCGGAGAATGGCGGTAAGTTTTTACTCTCCGGAAGAGCAAAGCTTGAGCCCAGGCCTTATACAGACACCTATTATTCAAGTAATACCAGAATTTCCGGCACCGAAGAAGTGGCCCTGGATGCCCAGGCGAGGTTTTTGTTTACGGTAATACCTAAACAAGTGAGAACATCACCTCCGGCAGGAAAAAATAACTATACCTACCGCTGGTTTTTAAATGGTCAGGCGTTTCGGGAAACCAGTATTCCCGGCTTAGCTTTTTACGGCGAAGAACTTGGCCCGGGTACCTACACATTAAGCTGTATTCCCTACAATCTTTGCAATGTGGAGAATGCCGACTTAAGCATACCTGTAAAAACGTTTAAGGTTACCTGTAGTTCAGTTCAACCTATTTCAGGCATCGAGGGTCCAAGATATCTTTGTGAAAATGAAGCCTTCGAATATACTATTAAAGGAGCCTTAGATGCAGATAATTTCCAATGGGAGACACCACCAGGTGTAACGGTAAGCCGTATCGGTACCAGCAATTCATTTAACATTATGGCCGGCAGCAGCGGCAATGTACTTATTCGGGTACGACCGGTAAAATCAGGAGGGGGCAGCACGGATGAGCAATGCCTGTACGGCGACTATTTTGAATTACCGCTTACTATAGATGCGGGCACTGCAAAACGCAGCAGTTTGACACTGGCAGATCAGGCCAATAGTCAAAATGACATACATGCTTTCTCCTCAACAGTATTACCAGCTCTTACAGTAAACACCTGCGCAGAACGTACCGATCGCTGCGGTTACTCATTAAAAAAACTAGATGTGCAGGCGCGGTTCCACGCGGGTGATGAACACCACAGCTGGGGTCAGCATGATTTTCAGGCAAATGTCGTGCTGCAACTCACATTTCATTATACAAACAGCACCAGCACAATAAAAACCGTTACTTTGATTATCGACCAAAATTCTCCGGAACAGTTTTGGCGATACGCAGTACCGGCGGAACAGCTGGCTTTGCTGCGGGCCATCGAGGTGTTGCCTCTTTCATCAACCCTACCGGCGGCAAGTGAACTGGCTCTACTGAAACAGGCCATCAGACTCGAACTAAGCCTACAGGAGCAAAATGAATTTAATGTCACAGCTGTTAGCATAACGCCAAACACCCTGAACCCCGTTGCCGGACAGTGGGAACAAACACTTAACTGGAGCAGCAGCTGCCCAAATGTTGCCGGCTATCAGCTGCAAATGCTCAAGCACTATACGAACAGCAATCCTATTGAACATAATGATCCACGCTGGAAACAAGCTTTAACCCTGGAAACAGAAAGCCCGACCACCAGCTTGAAACTTACTATCGGAGAAGGCAGCGGGTACTACAGCTGGCGTATCCGTGCCATCGGAAATAAAGAAGGGGGTATTGCTAACCCCCTGAACTGGGGCAGCTGGTCGGAAGAGATTTCTGTTTTTCAGTTTACCGATCCTTATGCAGGCAAAAACTGGGTCTATGGGCGCGTGTTTTCAGAAGAGAATAAACAAAAAGAACAGCTGGTGTTTGCTAATGGATTGCAGCAGGTAACGCAGCAACTTACGCGCATTAACACAGATGGTGATGTGTTTGCCGTACAAAGCCTGCAGGATTACCTGGGCCGCAATGCAGTCACTTCACTGCCTGTTCCACTGGGAAGCAGGCTGAAATACACCCTCGGTGGGATTCTCGAAAAAGCAGATGGCGGTAAATTAGGGGTTGAGGATATTGACGGCAAAGCAACATGGAAAAGTCCGGCCACTGCATATGATCCTGCAGGATACTACGGCAATGCGGGCACCACCCAAACCAACCATAATGACCTGGTGCCGGTTGCAGAAGGATACCCCTACCAGCGTACGCTTTTTACTGCTGATCAGAGCGGCCGGGTGAGGGAACAGGGCGGTGTGGGCAACACGCACAGTTTAGGCAAGGGGAGAACAGTTAAAACCTATTATACTGATGTGTCGGATGCAGAGCTTAGAAGTTTGTTTGGTATCCAGACCCCAGAGTATAATGACGTTTATAAGGTGGTGACGCTTGATCCGAACGGAACCGCAAGTGTTCAGTATATTGATAAAGCAGGAAAAGTAATTGCCACTGCGCTTACACGTGCCGGTGCTGCTGATCTTCCGCTTAAGGATCTGCCCAATAGGAGAGAGGTACTTGATATAGTTGAAGAGGTGCCGGTAAGTGGTGAGTGGGGAACATATGGAAATACCAGCCAAAAGGAAATAGTGCTGACTGAAGCTAAAAGCCTTAATGTTCAATACACGCTTTCTCCTGGAATGATGGGTGATGCCTGTACAAACATTTGCCAACAGTGCGATTATGAGGTAGAAGTCCTGGTGCGCGACCTGGAGGCAGAAGATGCGCAGTTTATTGAACGCCGTACGCTAATAGTAAATGGAAATGAACTCTGTAATGGAGGTACAGCAAACAGATCATTAAATTTTGATACACCGGTTTTGCCTGCCGGACGCTACCTGGTACAGAAAAATATCCGCTCCTACACGCAGAATACGGATGGTCTGTTCTATATAGATGTAAAGCTGCAAGAGCTCTATCATGCCGATTTTACTGTGCTGAAAACTTATTTACAAGGCGAAGCTGGTAAGGATGTATTTTTTGAGCAGGAAGATCTGGCGCAGTTTTATACAAAGCTGGCAAGCATGCCGGGGGTTGAGTTAATAGAGGTACCTGTAGAATCGGATTTTGAAACCCTAACAACGGCATATTTTAAAATAAGCCTGCCTTTACAGGAGAAGATAGATGAAAACGGAAATGCTACCTGTGAGGAAGTACAAATAATGATACCCGACAAGAGAAGTCAGTGTGCGCCTGAACCCGTTAACTGCGCCACGCCGAATTTTGAAGAATATTTTGAAGAAGTGTGGGCAGAGCGTCACCCGGAATATTTACCCGTTGCAGGAAGTAATGCCTTGCCCTACCTGCCAGGCTACAACAAGGGTGAATTGAATGCCATGATCGTAAATATGGTAAACGATGAGTTCCATGCTTATGACTGCAGCATGTTGTGGAATGTCTGGAAAGGACTGGCTGACAGCTATGAGCTCATGCTCTCTTCTAATGAACCAAGCGAAGATTTTGAATTTGAAAATAACGAAGGTTTTACATTCAACCTGCTGGATGCATTTTTTACCCATGTCGGGGCCACGGACCATAAATATCAGTTCAGACCAAATGTAGTAGATAGATTATATGCCTACCGTCAGTTTGTGTACAATTATCAGAATACTGATCCGGGAAGAGCGGCACAGCGGAATTACATGGTAGAAATTTGCGGCACGAGAGATTGCCCGAATTTTGCCGGTCTAAGTCCGGACAAAAGAAAAAATATTTACCAGTACATCACCAGTGTAGAAAATTTTTTCACTTCCTGGGCGGGGCAATTGCCGGTTGACTCTAGAGCAGCGGTGCAGGAAATGGAGATCAAGCTGGAGGAGCAATGTCACCAAGTTTGTGAGGACAGGCGTGAGGCTTTCCGGGATGCCGTTGTTCAAAAGTACTATGAGCAGGGAATGTACATACAGGGAGATCTCTACCAGGTAAAATTATCTACCGATGAATTCTTTACCAACAGATGGGTTTCCACCAATCTGCCTTTAACGCCTGAACAAAAGACCGCTGCCGTTGATACCTGCCAGATTAACGGTATTGTTGAGGGACTGATTAAAAATTGCCGGGGCTATTGCGACCTAAGTCTCATAGAACCGCCTGACCCAAGTATAGAACCATTTCGATTGGGTACCGATGAAGAAATAAGTAGAATTCAGCGGGTTTATTTCAACAGTTTTGAAATTCAATTAAGTGCGGGAGGGAGCTGTCCTGCCGGTTATGATGTAGTACAATCTGAAGCCTCGGGATTTGTAAGCGAATGCTTAACTGATTTAACAGGGTATATCAACGGACTTATTCAGGTCACTAATTCTTTAGGAAAGCCTTTCAGTGCACGCATTTCAACAGACAGAATAGCCTGTCCTATAAACTTGGGTAATGATAGCGGAATAGGTGAGCTTAGTACGAATGTTTTTTCTTATGTGGGTCCTTTGGATAAAGATTGTAATCATACAAATATGGATGATTGCCATGACCCGCTGCGATATAATTACTGGCTCTCTGTGTCGGATGACAGGAGATTATCAAATGGGAATCCCCGTGATCTTTACAACTTCAGGTTGATTTGGTCTGTATCGCCTTCCAGTTATGCTTACTATGGTTCATGCTATCCTAACCCTAACGGATATGATAATGCAGAGGGTGGCATCCCTATGTTGATCAAACCTGTAAATGATGTTGTAGGAGATAACGGGATCAGGGGTTGTAGTGAAAATCATGTGTACTTAATTAAGTTTTTTACTTATCAGGCAGACGGCTCAAAAGTTTATATCAAAAAGAATGATATACATAGCATTTCTGAGCCTTATCTGGTTAGTCCGGGAACTGTCATCCCCGGCACGGTGCCCTCAAGGTATTATAATGAGAGAGATTTCGCATTCACTAAAGTCAACATCACCCTTAAAGGAGACGAACCCGGCACAGATGTGATCTTTCCAGCCGAAAGAAAGGTTATATCAGCTTTTATTGAATCCAACTACAATAATACAGCCTACTTTCGACCTAAGAATTTTAGTGAGCCCACCTGCGCTTCCGTTAACGTATGCTTTAAGTGGAACGATGCTCCCGACACCGTGGCTGTCGCCCCCGGTTTCCCGGTTAACGAATATAATATTCCTACCTGTGAAGAGGCAAGCCTATATGAACTGAAGAATGATATCATTTTTCAGGTTGAATCTATATTGGCAGCCAGGCAGAAAGCTTTCCAAGATAAATACCTGCAAACCTGCGCTGATCCGGCAAAAATCGATGACAGGTTAACAATTGGTTATCAGCTGGGAGATTACCACCACACCCTTTATTACTACGACCGTGCCGGGAACCTGATGCGTACCGTCCCGCCTGCCGGGGTAAATTATGCCGATGCTGATAACCATAAGCTGGTTACAGATTATGAGTACAACAGCCTGGGCCAGCTGGTGCGCCAGAATACTCCTGACGGCAAAACCACTGAGTTTTACTATAATAACCTGGGCCAGCTGCGCTTCTCGCAAAATGCCCAGCAAAAGCTGGACGGCACCTACTCCTACACCAAATATGATGCATTGGGCAGGGTAAAGGAAGTTGGCCTAAGCAGCGAAAGTATTGCTACTTTTTCTGCCCACATGAATAAGTCCGGCTTCCCCGAAGGCGGAAGTGAGCGTACCTTCACTACCTATACCGAGCCTGCCGACATACGCTTTAGCGACGGCAGTCCGCAGCGCTATCTGCAAAACAGGGTAAGCTACAGCCATACTGAAAATGGCATAGAAATCTGGGACGATGTGTACACCTACTATAGCTATGATCCACACGGCAATGTAGAATGGCTCATTCAGAAGTTGCCGGGCATGAGCGAAAATTTCATTCGCTACCAGTATGACCTTATTAGTGGCAAAGTAACCGAAGTAGCCTATAACGAGCACCGCAACGATCGCTTTTACCACCGCTACGCCTACGATGCCAATAATCGCCTGTTGGCTGTACAAACCTCTGCCGACAGGGTGGTGTGGGAGGAAGATGCCCGTTATGAATACTATCGCCACGGACCCCTTAAAAGAACCGTGTTAGGTGAAGATAAGGTTCAGGGCATAGACTATGTTTACACCCTGCAGGGCTGGCTGAAAGCTGTGAACCACCCCAGCCTGCTGGCACAGCACGATCCCGGTGCCGACGGGCAGGTAAATACCGTTGCAGAAGATGCCTTCGGCATGATGCTGGGCTATTATACCGGCGATTACAAAAGCAAAATCGGTACCACCGGCTTTGAAAGTGTAGAAACCGGCAATAGCTGGCAGCTACAGGCCGAAACAGGCCGCGACCTCTACAACGGCAATATCAGCAGCTGGAGCAGCCGGATACAGGCGCCTGCTGCTGCAACAGGACTTAAATATCCTGATAAGCTTACCGGTAACACCTATGTGTACGATGAGCTGAACCGACTGGTAGCCAGTAATTTCTTAGTACATAGTGGTAGCTGGGGAGCCGCTCCCGACAAAGAGTTCAGCTCCAGCTACCGCTACGATGCCAGTGGCAACATAGGAGGCAAATCAGCGGATGGTTTAAATGAAGTAGGCCTCACCCGCTATGCCCACGGTGCAAATCCACTGCTGGATGCACTTACCTATGAATACTATGAAGGCACCAACAGGTTGAAATCTGTTACCGATGCTGTTGCCGCAAACAGAGATATGGATTTCCATGGCCAAAGTACGTATGAGTACGATGCTGTAGGTAACCTGGTGAAAGAAGTGAATGTTGCTCCAGGCCAGCCTAATGATATCACGGAAGTAAAATGGACGGTTTACGGCAAGGTAAAAGAAGTAATTACCAGCGGTGAACATAGTCGCAACATGCAGTTCCTCTACGATGCGGCCGGTAACCGGGTACGAAAAACTGTACGCGAAGGTGCCAGTATTACCCATACCTACTATGTGCGCGATGCCTCAGGCAATGTGATGGCAGTGTATGAATATAGGCAGGATGCAACAACGAATGCTTACCAACTCATGCTCACCGAACAGCCGCTGTATGGCAGCGACCGACTTGGCCAGCGGACGGCTGCCATTGTGGTCCCGCATGATGCAGCCCTGCTGGCAGAAACAGGACCGAAGCAACCTGGCCCCATCAAGCCAAAGCCGGAGCCTGGGGGCAGGTCATCTACTAAAGAGTGGGCTGTGCCGGTGGTTTCTTCGGAAGGCAGCAGCATAGCATTGATTGATATGCAGCAAACGCCCCAGCTGCTGCAGGTAAGTGCACCTATTAGCAGTGGAAGGCTCGGCAGCACCCTGCTGGCCGAAGATAGTGAAGGCAATACCAGCTTTACCCTTGCCGTAAACGAAGAGGGAGGTGCCGTGCCGCTTGATAAGCAGGGAGAATTAATGGCAACAGGTCTCGGTGCAGGCGGTGCTGCTGCAAGCACTCCAGAGGCAGCTTTTGGTGCACCGGTACTAAGCATGCCGCTGCCGGGACCTACCGACCAGCAATGGGTGTTTACCTTTGATGCTGAAGGACGCGCGCTGCGCCACACCCTCAACCCGGCAGCTGTTGTCGGGGGAGCAGGGCTGCTTAAAGGAGAATTCAGCCAAACAAATGTTGCAATAGGTGCGGCAGATGCACGCTTTATGCCAGCCATGGCCCTGCTGCGGCAGGGGCACAGTGGTAGCGGAAAGCTCTTCCTGCTTCGCAAGCATATCAAAGGGCTGCAGCTGGAAGCGTATAGCCAAACCTTGGCTTCGGAAACAGGCCCTAGTCGGTTAGGCACTATTGAAGGCCCCACAGAGCAGGCAAAATTAGCCCTAAGCCAAGACGGCAGCAAGCTGGGAGTACTGCTCACGCGTGGTGAACAGACCGACTGGTTTGGAGAGGGTTCAGGTACCGAGTTACGGGTGTACGAGTTGGGCGAAGGCTATACAGCTGCCGAACTGCTGTACACCCACCACTTACAGGGTGGGCGCCGCTACAGCAGCCTGGCCTTCGGCAAGGGCGGTGATAAAGTATACCTTAGCAGCAGCGAACCGCAGAACGGTTACAGCCTGGAGCAGCTAAGCTTAAGCAGCGGCACCTTAAGCCCGCTGGCGCAAACCATTGGCTACAGTGAATTGGGCACAGCCCCTAGTGGCGATATATACGCCAGCCTGGCCGGCAGCAGTCACTTAGTCCGTATCAGCGAAACAGGTACAGGCAGTACGATCAGCTACGAAACCCTGAACCTGCCCCAGGGCTACAGCCTAAGTGGCAGTTTGCCCAGCCAGGGGGTTTTGGTGGGAGCAATAGCCAACGGCTACTACTCCCGTAATTTAGGCGAGAAAAATTATGAACTGAAGGATCATCTCGGCAACATACGGGCTTTGATTGATGATATAAAGCTGTCCACCCTTACGAATGGTGTTCCGGGTAACTACGAAGCCGGTATCATACAAACCAGCAACTATTACCCCTTCGGCATGCTCCAGCCCGATCGTCATGCTAATGCTACATATCGTTATGGCTTCAACGGCAAAGAAAAAGACCCTGAAGGTATGGGTGGGGGTGGCTCCACCTACGACTACGGATTTAGAATCTATAACCCGCAGATAGCCAAGTTCTTGAGTGTAGATCCGCTGACGAAGAGTTATCCAATGTTGACTCCTTATCAATTTGCTAGTAATAGACCTATTGAAGGTATAGATTTAGATGGATTAGAATTTTTTAGAACCACAGATATCATAGGGAACACAGCCTCACTAAATCTAGTTATAGCAGTTGATGAAGATATTATGAATGCTTACGGTTTGTTGCCGCTTGAAGTTGAATTACGAGCCCAATACCAAAAGCTAATTAAAGGTTCAATTTCAGGAGCAGTAGGAGATGTTTCTATAACTACTATTGAAAATGCCGATTGGAATACTCCTCAACATAAACCTACGAAAAGTAAAGGTGGCGGTAGTGTAGCTGGTGGATTATGGGGCTTAACTTTAAATGTAATGCCTATAACCGATAAACATGGTAACTTACTTCCGATTGAGGATGTGGTTAATACAATATTACATGAATCTATACATACATATATACCACGTCATCCTTTTGAACAAGCATATGGTGTTGATGACCAGTTATACCATACAGGAAAGGATTCTAAAGACCCGGTGTTTGAATCTATACCAGGTGTAACAAACCCGAAGATGCGTGAAAATATTATGATGTATAATTACATGATTTTGGATGGGGTGGAATTATCAGACTATTGGGAAAAGAATGGACAGCCACTGCATTTAACGCAAGGCCAATTAGAAAAGATATATAAAGAAATCACAAAAATGCAGCAACAAGGCGAGGGAACTTATAAAAGAAACCGGGAACAGGAAGAGTATAATGATTGGTTAAATAGGAAAGATGCTCCTAAAAAAAGTAATTAAGTATGAATAGAGCTAAGTTATTAATAATCACCTTTTTGTTGTTATCTCTTTCAGAGGTAAGTGGGCAAGTAAGATACTATCAAGTGCCTAATGAAAGAACTAAACTTGATACAATAGAAGCTTGTAACATTTCTTTTAATAATGAATTATCAGAGAGAATTCGTGTAGAACTAACTCCATTAGTAAATAAGTTATCAGAAAAAGAAACAGCTCTGTTTGTAATTAGGTTATTCTTTCAATTTTTCACTGATGAAAATGGCAAAGTTAAACTACATGGAGTTCATAGTGAAATTTGTTTAGGTAATGAAGATTTATGTAGAGCTCAAGAAGCAATCTACAAAGCTAATTTATTCCATGTTAAGCAATGTCAATTTACTTTTTCCTACAGCCTTGATAAAACCAAATAGTGCCCCGCTAGCGCCAGCTTGTAGCTGGTGCTAGTGTCTGTAACACTTGTTTCCAAAACAACGAAATCATGAAAATGAAATAGAGGATGATGGTGTGTAATTTTCGGGAGAATGATAAAATTTAATTGCTGTGGATGATGGAAATAATAACCTGATGAAAAATAATTCTGAGTAAGGGAGTAGCGATATAATGTGGGCTGCAAACTTGCACCTCTAATGAGAAGCAACCTTATAATTTATAGATGAAGTTGAAGTTCTGTCTTTTAACAACAATAAATTAAAGGCTGCTGATGGCAATATGTCAGCTGACTGGAGATTGTGTGCATACACCATTGCCGAGCTTGATTACCTAATGAACAGAACATAAGAAATGAACATAAAAGGCAAGAGGGGATCGTGAAGGGCTGCCAGTTCTGCAATGACCAACGAAAGAAACAAAAAGAATTTTTAGCGATACGATTTTACGTGTTTTTATGAACCTACCGCGCTCTTCTAAACAGCTGCTCCTGCTGCTAAACCTGTGCCTGTTGCTGGCAACCACTGCCTTCGGCCAGGGCCAGGTGCCCGATAACGTAGAACATGCTGCTTTAAAAGCGCTATACGATGCTACCGGCGGTGCTGGCTGGACAACCAGGACCAACTGGCTCAACGGAACAACGGCAGCAGATTTCGGCACCTGGTATGGGGTTACCGTCAGCAATGGAGATGTTACCCGGGTTGTGCTGCCGGGTAACAACCTTAGCGGCAGTTTACCTGCAGAACTTGGTAACCTCACAGAGCTTACCCACCTGCAGCTCTACCAGAACAGCCTTAGCGGCAGCCTGCCTGTCCAGCTGGGCAGCCTGCAGAAGCTGCGCTACCTCTACCTGCAGAACAACCAGCTCTCGGGCAGTATCCCCGGGAGCCTTGGGGGCTTGCCCCAGCTGCAGGAGCTTTACCTGCAGTACAACAGCTTCTCGGGTGAGATTCCTTACCAGCTGGGAGGCCTGCAGAGCCTCAACAGGCTTTACCTGAACAACAACAGCCTTTCAGGTGCCATACCCTACCAGCTGGGAGGGCTTAGCAGCCTGTTTCACCTCTACCTGAACAACAACCTGCTCTCTGGTGCTATCCCTGCGCAGCTGGGAGGTATGCAAAGCTTAACCAGGCTCTATTTAAACAACAACCTGCTTACGGGCATACCCGAAGAGTTGGGCAACCTGCAGAGCCTGCAGCAGCTCT
>JAESGL010000410.1_pt1 | contig 21710 bp, 17 predicted proteins | sample 9269711 | NCBI WGS metagenome assembly JAESGL01 (sample SAMN14515918, study PRJNA621676) | algae metagenome | isolation source: Kastovskya adunca ATA6-11-RM4 and co-occurring heterotrophs from soil and... | place: Chile: Atacama Desert | collected 2011-06-27
CAGTTGCGGCTAAGAGGCGATCGCTCAAATACCAGCGATCAGAATGCGGCTTAATCCATTGCTGTTTTCCTTGGCTATACTGTCGCTGGGAATGCAGCACCTCTCGAATTCGTTGTTTTTCCTTTGAGTTGAGATCGGGTAGCATTTTTTCTAAAGCCTGAAGTGCATGATATTGCTCAAAGGCAGATTGAGGTTGAGCGACCAACTTCAGTACCTCCTCAAAATGACCCACATCAGCAGCAGCAGATTCCAGGAACGAAAGCCCGACTAAGCGCTGACCTTGATGATTAGACCGGAGATGGGTTTTTACTTCTTCTACAGAAAGCTGGGCTTTGGGAGTCAGCGTCCGCATAATGCCTGCGATCGCCTCTATCAAAAAGTTACGCCGCGCTCCTGAGGGAGACTCTCGTAGTTCCTGGTAACGGTTCGCCATATGACTGAGTTCGCGTCGCACTTGCTCCGTTGAGAGGGGCAGAATGTACTCTTCATTGAGTTTTTGGCGGACTTGATGCAGTTCATCTGGTGTCGGCGTGCGTTCCTCAGCTCTTTCTAGAACAACCTTCAAGGCTCCTAGCGCCTCATCTTTCGTTTCCGAGTCCAACAGATGCAGCAGTTGCTCAATTCCAGGGCTGGTGAATTCTCCAGCAGGCGTTCTAATCATTCCTCCTACTAAAGCAAAGACTTGCAAAAGCGCTGGGAGCCAAACTAGAGCGAGAAACAACAACGTTGTATTCGTCACCCGAAAGCTAAAGGAAAAGCCTGTTTCCTGCGTCCAAGTCACTTCAAACAAGCTCAAGAACGCAAATAACCCACTCACAACCAGCCACTTACGCGGCACTTGCAGGATTGTCCGCAACAGCCAGGTGAGGGTTGTCCGGGGAATAGGAGGGCGCGATCGGGGGTTGGGGATGGGAGGGTTGGTCATCTTTTGGTGATGTAGGCGATCGCTCACCTCAAACTATCGCTTAAAATTGGTCTTTCATCCCCCGCAGCCGTCCAAAAGTCTGCACCGGGTCTTTACTTTTCACCGCCGCCTGTAGTTCTGGAACATCCCAGCGTAAAAAGGGATTCACTCGCTTCTCAATGCCCAAATGCGAAGGAATAGTGGCTTCCAAGCGACGACGTGCTTCTTTGACTTCCGTAAACCGCCGTTGCAAATCCGGATTATCCCCATCCACGGTTAAGGCAAATTGTAAATTTTTCTGGGTGTACTCATGTCCACACCATACCCGCGTGTCATCGGGTAACTCCCGCAGCTTACTCAAAGAGTCCACCATCTGCGAGGGCGTACCTTCAAACAACCTGCCACAACCCCCAGCAAATAACGTGTCCCCACAAAACAACTCCCCCGACTCGCCCTCTGTGGCGGGAGGAAAGTAGTAGGCAATATGACCGCTGGTATGTCCAGGAACAAAGAAAACTTCTCCGGTTCTCCCAGCAAACTCAACGCGCGAGCCTTCTTCTAAAAAGACCTGTTGTCCATCAATCCTGCCTCGATCTGCCGCACCACCATAAACACCCACGCCAGGATAAGATTGCATCAACTCCTTGTTGCCGCCGATATGATCCATATGGTGGTGGGTATTAAAGATTGCCACCAATTTTGCCCCCAACGCTTCCAAACGCCGCAATACTGGCGCAGCTTCCGCTGGATCGACAACAGCGGCAATATTCTGATCCGGGTCATGCAGCACAAAAATGTAGTTATCAGAAAGTGCTGGCAGCAGACTCACCTGCATTTGTTAATTCCTCCTTAATTAGGTCATCGACAAATGATTTAAACCCGTACCAAAATAAAATCAGCAGGGTTACTCTATTCTTAGCACTGATGTACCTTGGCAGCTTTGACGAGACGGCGTCGAGTACGCACAAGCAACATCAGTAAAGAACTTCTCAGGTAACCAGGGAGCAAAAACCTTCTTGAATGAGCAACAGTCTGGGGCAGAAACTATTTCCACTCAATCTCACCTCGCCCTTAAACAGATGGTCGAGCGAATTCTCAGTACTGGTCGATTAAGCCGTCAAGAGCATCTTCAGCTAGTGAATGCCTTTCTTTCTGGCTACAAACTTACAGAAGAAGAACGCTACTTGATTAATCAGGTTTTTGACGAACGGCAAATGGAAAGGCTAAAGTTTGTTAGCTAGTCACTGTAGTCGGCAATCAATTAGTCTGTTAGTCCACAACAAGTTAAAAAATATCCTGATTCGCACATGGGACAAAATACGTCAACCTTAATTTAACTTGACTGCTTAAAGTTCCTGAACTGAACCTGGATGGTGTAAATTTGGCTCAATCTAATCAAAAACCAAAAATTTCCTTAGTTGTTAGTGACTTATCTAGTAGTGGTTCTGGCCGATGGGGAGTAGGTGCAGACCGTCCCTTTTTACTGTATCAAGCTCTAAAAAAGCTTAATTATGACGTAGAGATTATTGGCTTTGTCCCTCATGAGAGTTCAGAGGAAATTCCAGATTCTGAGATCCCAACAATTTCTATAAATGGCTACAAATATCCTAAATTTTTTACTTCTATCAACACTATTCTAAAAAATATTAGTGGAGATATTATTTATGCGTACAAACTGAAGCCAAGCAGCTTTGGAATTGCATTAATTAAGAAATTTAAAAGTCGCTGCCCCGTTATTTTAGACATAGATGATTGGGAATTAAGTTGGCACGGCGGGGAGCAATGGCAATATCGACCGACTTTGAAGCAATTGGCTAGAGACATCTTGAAGCCAGATGGAGCTTTAAGAAATCCGGATCATTCTCTGTATTTGAAGTGGATTGAAGGGTTAGTTTCTTATGCCGACACAGTTACTACCCACAATAGTTTTTTGCAAAAACGTTTTGGAGGAGTCTCATTACCCAACGGCAAAGATATATCATTATTCGATCCGGATCGCTACGACCCTGAGGAAAGTCGAGCTAAGTACGGTTTATCAGGCTATCGAATTTTGATGTTTCCTGGTGCCCCACGTCCCTATAAAGGGCTAGAAGATGTGCTGATGGCATTAGACCATCTTAATCAACCAGATTTAAGACTGGTTATTGTAGGAGGAAGCCCCTACGATGACTACGACAATCAATTAATTCAGCAGTGGGAAAAATGGATCGTTAAACTGCCAAAATTTCCAGTTTCTATGATGCCTGAAGTTGTTGCAGCAGCTCACATTATCGTTGTTCCTCAACGAGATCATCCAGCCACACAGGCGCAGTTCCCTCTAAAACTAACTGACGGTATGGCAATGGCGAAGCCAATTATTTCTACCTTTGTGGGTGATATTCCAGAAATTCTCGGAGATACTGGATATCTTGTTGAGCCAAGTTCTCCAGAACAAATTGCCGCAAAAATTGAATGGATATTTCAGCATTTAGAGGCAGCAAATGCTCAGGGGATGAAAGCACGAACACGTTGCATGCAATACTACAGCATTGATTCAATGGCGGATATTCTCTCCAGCGTTATTGCAGACTTGAAGGTCAGTTAGTAAGTTTTTAGGACAATTATTTGATTTCATCGCAAGGAATACGGCATGTCTCCGAATAAGCTACTCCTGAGCTATGCGCTACGCTATCCATTTTTAGTAATTTCGACAGTTGTTTTGGGTTTTTCTGGTGCCCTCTTTAATGGCATCAGTACAGCTTTGATTGTGCCCGTAGTTTTGAGCTTTTTAGGTCAAGATGTCACTAACTTACAAGGCGCACCACCAATTCTTCAGAAATTGCTGTCCCTTTTTGATGGTGCGCCAGAAACTTACCGTCTGATCCTAATGACAGCAGCTGTTTTACTGGCGATCATTTTAAAGAATGTCACAACTTACATTGGCTCATTAGTTTCTACCTATTTATCCCGTTCCCTCGTTAATGGGATGCGCCTGGAAGGATTACAGTTACTTTTAAAGGTGGATATTGACTACTTTTATAAACATAAAGTTGGCGACTTAATTAATCACATAAATCAAGAAGTTGGTCGAACTTCTAACGCTATTCGGATTGCAATCCGCATGTTTGCAACTGCAATAAATATCTTAGTATATGTCGGCATTTTACTCTTGATTTCCTGGGAATTAACCTTGGCAGCAACGGGCTTACTATTATTGGTAACCCTCTCCAATCAGTATTTTATTAAGAGAGCTAAACAGTTTGGACGAATACTTAGTGATAAATCACGCGCTTACTCTAGTGCCCTGCTCGAGTTATTAAGCGGAATTCGGTTAATTAAAAGTATTGGTAATGAAGACTATGAATATAAACGCGTAGAGTTACTAATTAGAGAGCGAGAAAAAGCTGAGTTAGAATCTCAAGCAAATTTTGCTGCTATTAGCCCCATTAATGAAGTATTGGGGATTATTACGATATTAGCAATTGTTGCCTTAGGGCGGATTTTTTTTAGCGGTCAATTAGACTCTCTTTCGGCAATTTTATTAACTTATCTAGTTATTTTCTTTCGATTACTTCCCTTCGTTGGTCAGTTAAATGGCGCTCGTAGTGAATTTGCCAATGCCGCTCCCAGTGCTGAAATTGTGGCTGATTTTATGCGACAGGATAACAAGCCATTCATGGTGAAAGGCGATTTCCTTTACACGAAGCTGAAAGAAGGAATTGCCTTTAAAGACATATCATTTGCCTATCCTGGAAACAAGGATTTGGTGTTAGACCAGGTCAATTTATGGCTACCGAAAGGAACAACTTTAGCTTTGGTTGGTGCCTCCGGTGCGGGGAAATCAACGCTAGCGGACTTACTACCAAGATTTTATGATCCGAGGCAAGGTTGTATCGTCCTTGATGGCAAGGATTTGCGGGAATATGACCTCCGAACGCTGAGAAAGTCAATGGGAATTGTTAGCCAGGACACGTTTTTGTTTAACAATTCTGTTCGTTACAACATTGCCTATGGGCAGGAAGATGTCACGGATGAAGAGGTGATGGCAGCGGCAAAACGAGCCAATGCTTACGAATTTATTGAACAACTGCCTCACAAGTTTGAAACAGAGGTTGGCGATCGCGGCGTGATGCTCTCTGGAGGACAACGGCAACGATTGGCGATCGCGCGGGCTTTGCTGCGTAACCCCGATATATTAGTCTTGGATGAAGCAACGAGCGCTCTAGATACAGTGTCTGAGCGGCTGGTGCAACAGGCAATTGAGGAACTCTGTCGCGATCGCACGACGCTGGTAATTGCTCACCGCCTCTCAACGGTGCAAAAAGCGGATCAAATTGCTGTACTCGATAAGGGACGCGTGGTGGAAGTGGGTACCCACCAAGAATTGTTGAGCAAGGGTGGCTACTATGCGCGTCTGTATGAGATGCAGTTTGCTGAACAACCGGAAGAGGTGCCTAGGTTTACTGAAAAATTTACCAGAGCCTCCTACGAAATCCGCACTCATCTCAACTCAATGATTGGTTTCCTACAGTTACTTGTAGACGAGCTTGTAGACTCTCCCGAAGAGCAAAGCGAATTGATTGAAGAATCTTACTCCTCGGCAATCAACATTCTCAAAACTATCGATTATCTTGAGAACAAGAATTAGCTGAGCTGTGAACACAATTGCGACAGTATTCCAGTCTTGAAACAGAGTGGCTAAAGATTCCATGACCAAGCACTATATCTTTTTTACCCGCAATGTCTTGCCCCAATCCCACGCTCATCTGGTTCAAGTTGCCCATTGTGCCAATGCTGCGGCTAATCTCGGTTACTCAACGGTTCTCCTCTACCTAAGCCAGGGTGGAGGTTTTCCCAATCCGCTGCAGTTGCTCAATCCGTTTCATCCCCAACAACCAGCAGAAGATCTCGCCAATTTTTACAATCTTCAGCACAATCTTCAAGTTGCTGCTCTACCGATGCCGTGGCCGATCGATCGAGTCGGTGGCAAGTGGACTCACTCTAGCAGTGTTGTCTCAAAGTACTATTTTCCGGTTCATATCCGTCCCCATACCCAGATTGTTCACACGCGAGATTGGAATTTCGTCAAAGCAGCGGTAAAACGAGGTGTGCCAGCAATCTACGAACATCACCATCACGAACACAAGCAATTCGAGCCAGACATTGTTCACAACCCGCTGTTTCAACTTGCTGTGACGGTTGCTGATCCGGTTCGAGACAGCATGATTCAAAATGGGATGCCACCGGAAAAAGTCATTAAGCTCCATAACGGCTTTAATCATTTATTCCTGGTAAGGCAGCCGGAAGCCGCTGAAGCCTGGCGGAAAAAACTCCTGGTTGACGATCGCCAACATCTGGTCGTTTATTCCGGTGCCCTGCAACCGTTCAAAGGGATCGATCTGCTGATTGATGTGGCTAAGGACATGGAAAAAATTCAGTTTGTCTTGGCAGGGGGACCTGCCTCCCAAGTTGAGTCTTATCAGCAGCAAGTCAAGGATAAGCACCTGACGAACGTCACGTTTCTGGGGTATCTGCCGCAAAATCAGTTAGGAAGTTTGCTACAAGCCGCTGACATTTTGGCTCACCCCCATTGCGCGGGATTAGCGGCTACATTTACCTCACCTCTAAAGCTGTTTGACTATATGGCGTCTGGAACCCCGATCGTGGCAACAGAGATTCCACCGTTAATAGAGTTCAAGCAGACGGAGGCGATCGCTGGCTGGTGCGAGCCTGATAACCCTATTGCCTTTGGTCAATGCCTTCAGCATGTCTTGAAAACCCACCCCAGGAAAGCCGAAGGCTATTCCGATAGCCGGGATTGGGTCAGTCAGTTTTCTTGGGAAAACCGTATTGCCAAAATTCTTAGCCATGTAGAGGAGTCTGTGCGCCCTCAACCCAGACGTTAAGGTGTCTTACAACCGGAAGGAACTACGCTGACTTTAGTGCTACTAAGCAGCAAGGATTTGAATTTCATCAAGTTGAGCGATCGCTACATCGGCGGCTTCTAAATGAGCAGCGGCAGGATTTTCCCAGCAAATGCCAATACAACCTGCTGCTCCCGCACGATGTCCCATTTCAATATCCCCGGCAGCATCTCCAACCATTAATGTTGCCCCTGGTTCCACATCCAGTAATTGGCAGGCTTGGAGAAACAGAGCTGGATCTGGCTTGCTTGGCCCTTCGTTGACGCCCATTTCTAGCTGAATGTAGTCCCTGAGTTGATGACGCTCGACAAAGGCTTTGACCTCTTCCGTGGTAGCGGCGGAGAGAATTCCCAGTTTTAACCCAGCATCTGAGAGGGTTTTGAGTACTTCTAAACTGCCAGTAAACAGAGGAGATGTACCAGCACGTTTGAGATAGCGATCGGCGTCTTCAAAGGCGTTATGGGCGATCGCTACTGACTCTAACCAACCTCGTCCTGTTTCTGCAACGTAAGCCGCCGCCGCAATTTCATTTTCCCTACGACTGCCAACTGCCATTAACCCCGTAGGATCGAGGCTGTCGCCTTGAATGCCAAATGCCATTAGCAGTGGCTCCCCAATTCCCGGAATCTGGGCGTCAATCAAGCGCGATCGCTTTTGCCCTAGCTCCCTCAAAAAGGTTTGGGAATCCTCCAGCGTCCCGTCTTTATCAAAAATAATTGCCTGAATATTTGGGAACGTCAGCTCCCCACAACGAATTGTAACCACAGCTACCTTCTTGCTTGATAAAACAGCAATAAAAAAGAGGGAAGTTCCCTCTTCTTAAAACCTCTAGGTAGTTTAAGACCCAGATAATTCTTTACCCGTGCTTATTCTTCGATTGCAGAAACCATCTCTTCTTCGACTTCGACGATTTCCTCTGGTTCGTTACTTTCTTGCTGAGCAGCACGCATCTTCTCGCGATACTTCTCTGCCATCTCTTCTGCCTTCTCGTAGACCAAGTCCCGGTTGTTGATCATGTCACCGGGTTCTGGTTCTAACTGCTTGGTAGACAAGGAAATACGACCTCGTTCTGCATCCAAGTCAATAATCATCACTTTCACTTCATCATTAACATTGAAGACGCTGTGGGGCGTATCAATGTGGTCGTGAGAAATTTCCGAGATGTGTAGCAGTCCGCTGACGCCGCCGATGTCGATAAAGGCACCGTAAGGCTTGATACCGCGTACAGAGCCAATTACCACTTCGCCAACTTCTAAGCGGTTCATCTTGCGCTCAACCAACGCTCTACGATGGCTGAGGACGAGACGGTTCCGGTCTTCATCAACTTCCAGGAATTTTAACGGCAGTTCTTCGCCGACTAAATCTTCCTTAGGTTTGCGGGTGCTGATGTGAGAACCAGGAATAAAACCTCGCAATCCTTCAATGCGTACCAAAGCACCGCCTCGGTTGGTTGCAAAAACTAAAGAGCGGACTGTAGCATCTTCAGTTTGCAGTTGGCGAACGCGCTCCCAAGCCCGCATATACTCGATGCGGCGAATGGATAGGGTAAGCTGTCCATCTTCATTCTCGTCAGTCAGAATGAAAAATTCCCGCGTCTCGTTCGACTGTAAGACTTCGTCAGGATTGTCAACTCGGTTGATAGACATTTCCTGAATCGGAATATAGGCGGCAGTTTTAGCACCAATGTCAATCAGAGCACCTCTCGGCTCTAGGCTAAAAACTGTACCGGCGACAATATCACCAGGGCTGAAGTGATAGTCGTATTGGTCGAGTAGTGCGGCAAAATCTTCGTGTGTAAAGCCAATATCTGTAGTAGTTGTTTTCTGACTGACCATGTTGAGTATCGTTTCCTAGGTTTATCTCCGTAGTTACTTTGCCTCCTGTGGATGTACACGCACGTTTAATGATTGCGTGTTGCTACACCTACATTGCTCATATAAGCCCAATTTGACAATCTCACTCACCCAAATCGTGGGTGATGAGAAACTTGAGTTTACTTCACTGCTGGCGGCAGCAATTTAGAGCTGACCTTTCGGGTCATACTGGGCAGAGTCGAGCGTTTCCACTCAATGTTTAAAATTAACTTTCGGTGGAGTGCCACTCTGTTGACTTGAGTTTAACATCTCTACTGTTCCCTCTCTTCTAGACCCGCGCCCAAAAACAGCACGCTTGTGGCGAGATTCTTGGTGTGAGACTTCCTGATAAACTCTTTTTATCCAGACTCTCAATTATAACTCTGTTCAGTCACTTCATTTTAAATTTTCTGGATGCTCAAATTTTGGTGCGATCGCTACCCACAGCTTTTCAATGTTTAGTAATCCTTGGCTTACCAGCAAAAAGCTGTTACGAATCCGTTCTGCGTTGATAAAAAAGCCAGTCTTTACGTCAGGTTGAAGAATGTGTCATGAAAGATGTGGCGGTTTCTGGCTCTGCCACTTCCGTTAAGGATAGGGGAGAATTTTCAGAGTGATCGCTATTATCTGGATGATTTTGGAGATGATTCAAGGCTTCGACAAAATCGCGGATTCCTTGAAACTGTCGGTAAACGGAAGCAAATCGCACGTAGGCAACTTCACTCAGCTCTCGCAGTTGCTGGAGTACTAGTTCACCAATTTCATTACTGGTGACTTCTCTACCAAATTGTTGTTGCAGTTCCGCTTCTATTTCATCAACCAATATTTCCAGGCGTTCTTGAGGCAAGCCTGTTTTTTCGCAGGCTCGGATTATTCCTCGCAGTAACTTGGAACGATCAAAGGACTCTCGAGTGCCATCCCGTTTGATCACAGTTATTGGCACAAATTCAATGCGCTCGTAGGTAGTAAAGCGATGTTTGCACATCAAGCACTCCCGTCGTCGCCGAATACTTTGTCCGGCTTCGGTGGAGCGAGACTCAAGCACGCGGCTGTCGGTGTGCTGGCAATAGGGACATCGCATAGTAAACGTCCTCCGATCCTGCTGGGTGGACTTGGACGGGGTACAAATCCAATTTTCCTCTAAATAGAGGGATCTGCATTTAAATACAAAAATCTGAGCCGTGGCTTGTCTATCCAAATACTTAGAAGTGAGAAATGGATAGACTGTTGCGGCTCAGTATAGCCAACCAAGTAATAAAGTTCTGGCAACGGTGTAAAGCGATCGCGCTGACGATTTCACCACGACACTTCGCTGATCCGCGCCGGGGTTTACCGTCAATTATTTACCGATCCGAGGTGGCTCTCTAAAGGCGATCGCAAAGAACAGGGTGCCGATGGCACAAGCCAAGATCAAGATATAAGCAATGCTTTCCATGTCAATAATTCCTGACTATCTTTCTATTTAACAGTCTACCTTGCGTAGCAAAATTCAAAAGAAGAAAGAAAGGCAAAAGTCAGAAAATCTTCACTTTTGCCTTTCTTTCCCTACAGAGTTGCGGCTCTAAACCGCTTCTTTTTTGCGACTGGTTTTGTCACCCACTTTTTGGAAGAGACCCCACTCGACTTGTTCTTCCAGGTCTGCCTCAACACCAGCAAACACATCGCGGAACAAAGTACGAGAGCCGTGCCAGATGTGTCCAAAGAAGAACAACAACGCAAACACAGCATGAGCAAAGGTGAACCAACCCCGAGGGCTAGTACGGAAGACTCCGTCAGAATCCAGGGTTGCACGGTCAAAGATGAACGGCTCGCCTAGTTGAGCCTTACGGGCATACTGCTTCACAACGGCGGGATCGTCAAAGGTTTGACCATCCAAAGCACCACCGTAGAAGCTAGCCGTAATACCAGTCTGCTCAAAGCTATATTTTGATTCTGCCCGTCGGAACGGAATATCCGCCCGAACAATACCATTGGCATCAGTCAAGACGACTGGGAAGGTTTCAAAGAAGTTAGGAAGGCGACGCACGTTCAGTTCTCGACCTTCACCATCCTTGAACACTGGGTGACCCAACCAAACTTGGGCGATACCATCGCCTTTGTCCATCGGGCCTACCCGGAACAAACCACCTTTAGCGGGGCTGTTGCCGACATAGTCATAAAAAGCGAGCTTTTCTGGAATCTCAGACCAAGCTCCTTGCAAAGTATTGCCCTGAGCCAAGCTAGCTTGAACACGGTGGTCAATTTCTTGCTTGAAGTAACCGTCGTCCCATTGGTAACGGGTTGGTCCAAACAGTTCGATGGGAGTGGCAGCACTGCCATACCACATCGTTCCTGCGACAACAAAAGCAGCAAAGAATACAGCGGCAATACTGCTGGACAGTACTGTTTCAATATTCCCCATCCGCAGAGCTTTATATAGCCGCTCCGGTGGACGAACCGTTAAGTGGAAAAGACCCGCAATCACGCCAACAATTCCCGCCGCAATGTGGTGAGCCACAATACCGCCGGGGTTAAAGGGGTTAAATCCTTCTGGTCCCCATGCCGGTGCTACAGGTTGGATGCTGCCCGTCAGACCGTAGGGGTCAGACACCCACATTCCTGGCCCAAATAGACCAGTGAGGTGGAAAGCTCCAAATCCAAAGCAGAGAAGACCAGATAAGAACAGGTGAATACCAAACATCTTGGGTAAGTCAAGAGCCGGTTGACCAGTGCGGGGGTCTCTAAACAGCTCCAAGTCCCAATACACCCAGTGCCATACAGCAGCTAGGAACAAAAGACCAGAAAGGACGATATGACTGGCGGCGACGCCTTCAAAAGACCACAGACCAACGTCCGTGACGTTTGCACCCGTAATGCTCCAGCCACCCCAAGAGTCCGTCACCCCTAAACGTGCCATAAAGGGCATAACGTACATGCCTTGACGCCATATTGGGTTCAAGACCGGGTCACTGGGATCGAAAATTGCCAGTTCATAAAGGGCCATAGAACCAGCCCAGCCTGCCACGAGGGCAGTGTGCATCAAATGCACGGAAATCAGACGACCTGGATCATTCAGGACGACTGTATGTACTCGATACCAGGGTAGTCCCATTGACTACGCTCCTCCTCTAAAGATAATTAAAGTGTCTACTTCGACGCTTCTTTTCTTAATCGATATATAGAATTCATCACTGTCCACCTCTACCTTGTCACCAGTTTTTGGTGAAGACAGCATGAACAGTTGGATTGGACGAGTATGTCCTTGTGAAACTGAAGATTGTTTAAAGAAGTGTAACTATTGTTAGAGGCGATTGCAAGCAAATTCAAGACTTCTAGCACCATAAGATAGAAATGTTTACTCCCTCATCTGGAGGAAAACGTTAATCTTCCAGATCAGAAAGCCTAAACTGTCGGTTCGCTTGCCGCTAATCTGTCAATGGCTTGGTCAGCGGTAATTAGTCGTTTGAGGACGACTTGACCAATTGTTTTTGCGCCTTCCGCACTTGGAGGAGCGGTCGGAAAGACTTCCACCATTAACACGGCCTCTTCAACCTGATAGAGCCACAACTTCTCCCCTTGCTCTAGTAAACAAAGATTTATACGCTTTATTTCCGGTTTGCGTCGCCAACTGTGTTCGTTCCACAGTCCGCCAAACTCCCATACTCGACCCACAGTCCAGCCATCAGCAAGAAAGAAATACTTCACAAAACTTATCGCTACAACAGAGTTTGAGGGAATTATCCCTTGTCTGGGAGGAGGTTTGGTAGTTTAGGTGCGATTTTTTCTGCCGATGGGAGATAAAAAAGCGATCGCTCTTTTGTTCCCTTGCTAAGTAATTGTTACTGCTAGAAGCCGGATGCCTGCTGGTTCCGAACCCAGATGCGGATTCAAGCCAGCTCACCTCAATTCCCTAATTCGGCTATTGAAAATCATTCACTAGATTTTCTACAAAACGGCTTTTCTCCGCAATTGGCAACCCGGTTCCCGTAGGAGCTAATTCATCGCATCTTAATTAAAACTCCCAAGTTTTTAGAGAGTTAGCTTCTAGCAGAAAGTGCGGTCAATTGTAGCCGCTAAAATTAGATCAGACTTTTTGCTGCTTAAATTCAAGCACTGCCATGCCTTCGCCAACGTCCGTAGAAATCCAAGATTCATTTGATGTCATCGTTGTCGGTGCTGGACACGCCGGATGCGAGGCAGCACTGGCTACTGCCCGCTTAGGCTGTCGTACCTTACTGCTAACGTTGAACCTCGACAAGATTGCTTGGCAGCCTTGTAACCCAGCTGTAGGCGCTCCAGCAAAATCCCAACTCACTCATGAGGTAGACGCACTGGGTGGGGAAATTGGCAAAATGGCTGACCGCACCTACCTGCAAAAGCGAGTGCTGAACTCCTCACGAGGGCCTGCTGTGTGGGCATTGCGGGCGCAGACAGATAAGCGAGAATATGCGGCTTTGATGAAGGGAATTGTTGAGAATCAGGAGCATCTAACAATTCGCGAAGCCATGGCAACGGATTTAGTCTTGGGCGCGAACGATCAAGTGGTTGGCGTTAAGACTTATTTTGGTGTTGCCTTTGGCTGCAAAGCGGTGATCTTAACAACGGGAACATTTCTAGGGGGCTGCATCTGGGTAGGTAATAAATCAATGCCAGCCGGACGAGCGGGAGAGTTTGCCGCTGTTGGTTTGACCGAAACACTCAATCAGCTAGGGTTTGAGACGGGGCGTTTGAAGACAGGCACTCCCGCACGAGTGGATAAGCGCTCGGTGGACTATAGCAACTTAGAAGCGCAACCAGGGGACAAAGAGGTGCGGTGGTTTAGCTTTGACCCGGAAGTCTGGGTAGAACGGGAGCAGATGAACTGCTACCTGACTCGCACGACTCCCCAGACGCATCGACTAATTCGGGAGAATTTGCATTTATCGCCTGTCTATGGCGGTTGGGTGGATGCCAAAGGACCGCGTTATTGTCCCAGCATTGAAGACAAAATCGTGCGCTTTGCGGATAAGGAAAGCCACCAAATCTTTATTGAACCGGAAGGACGAGACATTCCTGAACTCTATATTCAGGGATTTTCTACAGGATTGCCGGAGCAGTTGCAGATAGCGATGTTGCGATCACTCCCCGGTTTGGAAAACTGTACGATGCTACGTCCGGCTTATGCCGTTGAGTATGATTACTTGCCCGCCACTCAGTGTTTTCCCACACTGATGACGAAGAAAGTGGAAGGGCTATTTTGTGCCGGACAAATTAACGGCACCACCGGGTACGAAGAAGCCGCCGCTCAAGGTCTTGTGGCTGGGATTAACGCCGCTCGGTTTGTTGACAATCAAGAAATGATTGTTTTTTCCCGCGAGCAAAGCTACATCGGTACTTTGATTGATGATTTGTGTACGAAGGATTTGCGGGAGCCTTACCGGATGCTCACCTCTCGTTCTGAGTATCGCTTGTTACTGCGCTCGGATAATGCTGATCGACGTCTGACACCGTTGGGACGAGAAATCGGATTGATTGACGATCGCCGCTGGCAGCTATTTACCCGGAAGCAGGAAAATATGGCAGCGGAGAAAGAACGCCTCTACTCCACACGGGTAAAGGAGCATGATGAAATTGGTAAAGCGATCGCCACTAACACGCAGCAAAAAATTAAAGGCTCAGTCACCTTGGCGGAGTTGCTACGGCGTCCAGGATTCCACTACGTTGACCTAGATCGCTTTGGCTTGAGTAGTTCAGAAAATCTGGATTTAGCCGAAAAAGAAGGTGCCGAGATTGACATCAAGTATTCTGGCTATCTCCAGCGCCAACAAAATCAAATTGACCAGATTTCCCGCCAAGCTCATCGTCAACTACCGCCAGAGTTGGACTATTTAGCCATTGATACCCTATCGAAGGAATCTCGCGAAAAGCTGATGAAGGTCAAACCCTTAACAATCGGTCAAGCCTCGCGAATTGGTGGTGTAAATCCAGCCGATATCAATGCCCTGCTAATCTATCTGGAAGTGCGATCGCGTACCAGTCCTGTGCCAACAGCCTAGAAGCACCGGGTGCAGGGGAGCAGGGGAGCAGGGGAGCAGGGGAGCAGGGGAGCAGGGGTGCAGAGGAGCAGGGGAGCAGGGGAGCAGGGGTGCCGGGGTGCAGAGGAGCAGGGGAGCAGGGGAGCAGGGGAGCAGAGGAGCAGAGGAGCAGAGGAGCAGGGGAGCAGGGGAGCAGGGGAGCAGATGAGATAAAAATTGACAACGATGAGCCATTACTCCAATCGCCTACATACTTCACCCTTCATACTTCACCCTTCATACTTCACCCTTCATACTTCACCCTTCATACTTCATCCTTCTCTCCTACTCACCGACTCAGGACTCAGGACTCACCGACTCAGGACTCACCGACTATTTTCCCGCTTCGCCAGTCCCCTAATCAGATAAAATTGCCAAGGTCAGGGGCATGATAATTGTCAATAAAAACTAATTTTGCCAGCAGTTAGCGATTCAGGCACACTTCTAGATAACTAAGAATTGAGGATTTTGTGCAACAATCGGTAATTTCACTGCTAATCTAGGCGCAAGGAAATACCTTTAAGCGTATTGTTAATTCTGTAGCCACGAGAGTGAGCCATCCATGTCTCAGGACGTTAGCACTAACCAGAGAACCAAAGAGCCGTTGACAACGACTCTGTCCATTCAGCCTTGGTCGGCAGAAAATGAGGCTGACAAGCTGATGGACGATTTATTTTCAGATATCGACCGCATCTTAGAAGGGGGCAGCAAGTTACCCACCGAGCCGGCACAGCCACAGTATGTCGCTTTGAAGTCCATTGTGGTGCCGCAAATTACTCTGCCACCCGCCTTGATAACGTCAAACGATTTGGTCGCTCCAACCACCGATGGCAAAGCAGAGCTAGATCAGCCGACGGGAGAGACAGTTGTAACTCATACAACGACTACCACGACTGAGCGTCGGGGCTTGGGTCTGTCTCTTGACAAACTGCTTCTGGGTATTGCCTGTGCCTCTTTAATCATCACCTCTTTACTCCTGCTGGCAACCCAGGAACGCTTTAAATGGCTACAGTCATTTAATCCGGCAGCAACCACTAACCCAAATAGTTCTATCTCAGCCGCTGATACTGAATTTGTGAACTACATGCTGCGATCGCTAAAAGCGATTGACCGCAAGAACGCCGCCAGCCAGCAACAAACTACAGGCGGTAATAATACTCAAGTACCAGGTACAAACCTGCCCGCAGCATCTATTCCTGGTAATCCTGCGGTATCCGGTCAGGTTCCAACGGTTCTAGAGCGGGTCTATATCCCTGTCTACCCCTCACCACAAGCACCGGCTGCTCCGCCTGCTGTCGCCCCGCCTGCTGCCGCTCCAGCCCCGGCATTGCCCTCTCCGAGAGCGGCGGCTCCCGCTGCGACCACCCCTCCGAGAGCGGCGGCTCCCGCTGCGACTGCCCCTCCCAGAGCGGCTCAATCTCTTCCTGCACCCGTGGCAGTTGCTCCCGCCGCACCGCCAGCTCCCGCCGCACCAGCTCCTGTAGCCTCGCCAGCTCCCGCCGCACCGCCCTCTCCTGTATCCTCTCCTCGACATACTCTAGTGGGTTTGCTAGAACAAGGCTCTCGCTCGGTAGCTTTGTTTGAAATTGAGGGCATTACTCAGCGCATTAGCATCGGTGAATCTATTGGTGACAGCGGTTGGACGCTTGTATCAGTTGCCAACCAAGAAGCGGTGGTTCGTCGCAACGGTGAAGTTCGCTCGGTCTTTGTTGGGCAAAAGTTCTAAATTTGTTAGTTGTCCATTGTTGATAGTTGAGTTGTTGTGCCCCAGGAGCAACCAACCTCACCAATGACTCATGACTAACGGCAAATGACCCATCACAATAGAGACATTACTTGACGAATGGGAGTTTTCGGTGGGACTATTTGACGATTTCAATCGGTTTTTGGAAAACCGCTTAGATGAATTCCTTCGCAACAACCCACATCTAGAGTTAGAAGCTCTAGAGGAACAGCTACAAGAACAAGAAGAAGACACCCTACGCCTAATCGCCGACTTGCAGCTACAGCAAAAGCAATTGCAAGACGAAATTCTAGCAATTGCTCAAGACATTCAACGTTGGCACGAGCGTAGCAATAAAGCGAAGGCAACAGGACGACAGGACTTGGCACAAGCGGCACAAGAGCGAGAAGCCGCATTGCTACGCCAGGGAAATCAGCGCTGGGGACAGATGGAAGGCTGCAAGCAGCGCATTGCTCAAGCCAAAGACTTACAGGGACAAATCCAAAAGCGTCGCCAAGAAGTTATAGCAAAAGCAACTGAGGTTGCTGCAGCCCGTTCTAGCTATAAAGCAGACTCAGTCTGGGAAACTTCCGGATGGAATCAAAGCGCCAACCGTATCCCCAATGGAGCAGATCCCTTGGAGGATAAATTTAAACGCTGGGAAATGGAGGATGAACTAGAACAGCTAAAGCGCAATCTGGGTAGATAGTTAGCTTGACAGTAAAGAACTGACGATCAGTTTTCGTCTTCAGTTTGACGAATAGTAAAGGATATTGGACGCAGCAATTGAGGAGCGGCGTTGCTGGTATATTGCTTGAGCCTTGACCAGTTAGCTGACCCGACAGGAAGTTTTACGGGTGGTACTGAGACTTGCTCAAGTTCGGCTTTTATTGATTGCCTTTGGAACGACCAGCCTGCATATTTCTTGTAGTTAGAGGCGATCGCCAAAAAAACGCCTCCTAAGATATAGACGGGTAACGGTAAGGTAATTTCCTCGAACCACTGATAAAGCTCTGCAATACCAAATAGCAAAACAAAGCTAGCTATCCACACTCTCATCGATCGAACCCCATATCAAGTCCGTGCTGATTACTGTCGTGGTGACTCAAAAAATTGATCAACAATGTCAGTAAACGGATGTGATATTATCATCCCTCACAGCATTCTCAACTTTGAATTTTAAAATCAATCGCGAGCGCTAAGATTAGCATCTCGCGATTAGTCGGCTATTTAGCCCGAAACCTGAGCGGATTACACCTTAGCCGTCATCTGGGCTTTTTCAGTTGTTAAACGCTCATAGACGGCTCGCATCTTCAACCCAGTCAACACTTGGAAGAGTCCTGTACCGTTATTAGAGCCAGGATACTCGCGGTGTTGTAGCAATAGGTGAGTCATCTCACCTTCGTACTTCGTAGACGTGTTGCTGAGATGGGTTTCGATGTAGATCACTTCATCTAGGTTGTCGAACTGACCATCAACCTCCAAAACAGAGACGTACTTACCGTAGTATTCATCAGACCCGTAGAACATCTGAATACCGGGGTAAGAGCAGGTCAGTTTCCGTCCGCAAGGAGTCCAGTTAATAGTTGACCCTTCATCAAACAGATAGACCGGTTCTAAACCTGCTCTATCTTCGCTCTGAAGCATCCGTACCCGCAGAACTTTTCGCTCTTTATCGTCTTTAATCAGGTTTGTGGGCAATACCTGAAGTACGATATCGGCAAATTCTCTCTGCGGCTCGATGTATGCCTTAAAGTCAGGGCGACGGGAGTTGATAGCAGCGACAACATCTTCGTAGCGATGACCGCGCTCTGCCATATCTCGCTGAATCTTCCAGGCAACCTTGACTTCATCGCTGATGTCGAGATAGACACTGAAGTCTAGAAGCGATCGCACTCGTTCGTCATACAAAGGATGTAGTCCTTCAACGACAACAATTTTGTTCGGATTAACCCGCTCGGGTGGATCGAGTTCGCCTGTTTCGTGGTTATAAATTGGCTTATCGATTGATTGACCATTTTTCAGCGCTTTGATTTGCTCATACATCAAATCAAAGTTATTCGCTTTGGGATTTAATGCAGTTACTCCTTGCTCCTTACGCTGTTTACGGTCCAGGCTATGATAGTCATCCAAACAGATGACTGTCATCAATTCTTCACCAAACAGATCTGCAAGTCTTTGCAGAAAAGTTGACTTTCCGCATCCCGAGTCTCCGGCGACACCAATTAGAACCACGCGGTCCAGCTGAGTGGTCATAGCTTCCCTCTTACGCAAAACCTATTCTTACCTAAAGTTTTAAGCCAGCTAAATCCATAAGCTTGGAGGTCACACCGTCTTTCTATAAAAAGTTGCTTCATAAACACCAATAGGAAAGCGTAACCTTCATGATTACAAACCCTTGGGGAAGTCTTAAGCAAGGTACGGCGTAAGTATTTAGTACTAGCTGCTAACGATAAATCTTACCAAAACACTACTATCCCTACAAGACTTATGGGGATTGGACTCATTTTGCTCCAGTACTCATGCTAAGGTAGCGCGTGCAGTTTGAGGAAATAAAAAGTCAAATTGATTCAATCGTGACAGTTTTTTCCTTCTTCTCTGGGTAGCCTGATCAGCATAACCTGATCAGCTTTTACCGGAAAAGCTGTCAAACAGCGCTGGGTAAGCTTCACAATGTTACGCTTATATTGCAGATTTGGCTCTAATTCACCTGGAACACAGTCCGGCATTCTGCACGGATTCAGGCAAAAAGGGCTGAAAAAATGCAACATATTCAAAGTTTGGTTTGGAGATATTGAAGCGATGTATAGTCCCAGCGCAGCTGCAAATTCTGCCAAGAATACGGATTTTGGTAGCCGTATGTTCATTTACGAAGTAGTTGGTCTTCGTCAGAATGAAGAAACTGACAAGATTAACTACCCGATTCGTCGTAGTGGCAGTGTGTTCATCACAGTGCCCTACAGCCGCATGAATCAAGAGATGCAGCGCATCACGCGTATGGGTGGCAAAATTGTCAGTATCCAGCATCTAAGCGTTGAGAATCAAGTGAACGGCAAAATCTCCAAGGCATCTGAAGCTCAAAAAACCCAGGTCAAAAAACCGGAAGCTCAAGAAACCAAGGTAGACAAAAAAGAAAAGCCTACTATGACTCAAGCAAAAGCAAAGACTGAAATTCCTGTTAATATCTATCGACCGAAAACGCCCTTTGTTGGTCGGTGTGTAGGCAATGAAGAATTGGTTGCTGAAGGTGGAATTGGTACTTGCCGTCACCTAACTTTCGACATCTCTGGCGGAGATTTGTGGTACTTAGAAGGTCAAAGTATCGGTATCATCCCAGATGGAACTGATGAAAATGGCAAACCTCATAAATTGCGGCTGTACTCCATTGCCTCAACTCGTCATGGCGATCATCTAGATGACAAAACCGTATCCCTCTGTGTGAGACAGCTACAGTACAAGCATCCAGAAACAGGAGAAACCGTTTCTGGTGTTTGCTCTACCTTCCTGTGCAATCTCAACCAAGGCGATGAAGTTAAAATCACTGGGCCTGTCGGGAAGGAAATGCTCTTACCCGAAAACCCCAATGCCAACATCATTATGATGGCAACCGGAACTGGAATTGCTCCCTTCCGTGCTTACCTGCGGCGGTTGTTTGTAGAGCAACATGAAGATTACAAGTTTAACGGTTTCGCTTGGCTAATCTTGGGTGTCGCCACCACTCCCAATATTCTCTACAAAGAAGACCTAGAGAAATTGCAGGAAGAGTTCCCGAACAACTTCCGCCTCACCTATGCCATCAGCCGAGAACAGAAGAATTCTGAAGGCGGCAAGATGTACATTCAGCACCGAGTAGCTGAAAACGCTGAAGAGATGTGGAACTTAATCCAAAAAGAAAAAACCCACAGCTATATCTGCGGTTTGAAGGGTATGGAAGATGGCATTGATGCAGCACTGTCTGCTCAAGCCGAAAAGGATGATCTAAATTGGTCGGAATACCAACGGGCAATGAAGAAGGCAGGTCGTTGGCATGTAGAGACCTACTAAAGAGTCAGTTTTTTAGTTAAGACTGCGATCGCTACCTACTAAAGCAGATTTACTGGCGCGTCTAAATTTCCTAGTTGACCATTTGGAGATCAAGACGCGTCAGTCGTTTTTTTTTCCTAAAATAACGATGCATTATATACCATTCCTTACCAAATTGGACTGGAAATTGGTAAAAAAATCAACAGTTTTGCTCTGACGCACCTCCCTAGCCGGAAACAGCTAAGGATCGCCCTGGAAGCGATATCAGCGATCGCCTCATCTATCAAGTCAGTTGCCCCAAGTCTGATAATTAAGTTAAATTTAATTAAGTTAATACTTTTAAGTTAACGCTTGATGTGTTTTATCAGCCGTTCTGGAACTCAAAATCCGAGCCCAATGACACACCTCATGAATTGTCCTTGGCATCACACGGCTCTGCTTTAAGCAACTCGTTTGCCAAGTCCTGCAATTCATAAAGCGCTGTCAAGGCTGACATTAGCTTAATAAGATCAATATCTAGAGGCCGATAACTGATGAAAATTTCTTGGAGAATCATACTACTTTGGACATTGCCTGCCTTAGTCATCGGATTTTTCCTGTGGCAAGGGACATTCTCCCCTGCCGCTGGTGACGTAGGCAAAAATACAGCTAGCACTCGCATGACCTATGGTCGCTTTCTAGACTATCTAGATACAGGGAGAGTCACCAGTGTTGACCTCTATGATGCTGGGCGTACGGCAATTGTTGAGGCAGTTGATCCAGAACTCGATAATCGCATACAGCGCCTGCGCGTAGATTTGCCCGCTAACTCCCCAGAACTGGTTGCCAAGCTTAGAGAAGCAGACATCAGTTTAGATTCCCATCCGATTCGCAATGATGGTGCAATCTGGGGATTGCTAGGGAACTTAATTTTCCCAATTCTGCTGATTGCTGGACTGTTTTTCCTCTTCCGTCGTTCCAGCAACGTTCCTGGTGGCCCAGGTCAAGCGATGAACTTTGGTAAATCCCGCGCTCGCTTCCAGATGGAAGCCAAAACGGGCGTCCTCTTTGACGATGTGGCTGGGATTGAAGAAGCCAAAGAAGAATTACAAGAAGTCGTTACCTTCCTCAAGCAGCCGGAACGCTTCACCGCCGTTGGCGCACGCATTCCCAAAGGAGTGCTGCTCGTTGGCCCTCCAGGAACCGGGAAAACCCTCCTTGCCAAAGCGATCGCCGGAGAAGCTGGCGTTCCCTTCTTCAGTATTTCCGGTAGTGAATTTGTGGAAATGTTCG
>JAESGL010000411.1_pt1 | contig 21535 bp, 18 predicted proteins | sample 9269711 | NCBI WGS metagenome assembly JAESGL01 (sample SAMN14515918, study PRJNA621676) | algae metagenome | isolation source: Kastovskya adunca ATA6-11-RM4 and co-occurring heterotrophs from soil and... | place: Chile: Atacama Desert | collected 2011-06-27
CTGCTGGTCGTCTATGCCGCGTTCAGCGCGGCGGTGGTGGAGGGCATCTGGCAGCGTGTCGGCGCGCTGGACCTGGCGGGGCTGCTTGTGTGGTGCGCGCTGATCCTGGCGGTGGTGATGGTGGCCAATGTCGTCGCGGCGCGCGTCGCCGGTCTGTCGCGCGAGGATGCGATCGTGCTGCTGTTCTGCGGATCGAAGAAGAGCCTGGTGTCGGGCGTGCCGATGGCGGGCGCGCTGTTCGCGCCGGCTGAGGTCGGGCTGGTGGTGTTGCCGCTGATGGTGTTCCACCAGCTGCAATTGTTCCTGTGCGCCGCGCTGGCGGGGCGGTTCGCGCGGGCGGCGGCGGTGCGCGATGCCGCGATCCTGCCGCCGGTCGGCGTGGACGGCGCGGTCGCCGCGGCGGCGCGCGCGGGGTTCGTCATCCCCGACGCCTGCCTGCCGGGGGTGGCGGCCAATCTGGAACTGCTGACGCGGCATGCCGCGACCTTGCGTGGGCCGGCGGCATGAGGACTGCCGGCGAGATTGCGGCGGCGGTGCGCGCCGGGACCGTGGCTGCGCGTGACGTGGCGTTGCGCGCGCTGGCGGCGATCGACGCGGCGGAACCGGCGCTGTGCGCAGTGACCCGCCGGCTGGGCGAGCGCGCGCTGGCGGAGGCGGGGGCGGTCGATGACGCGGTGGCGGCGGGGCGCGATCCCGGGCCGCTGGCAGGCGTCCCCTATGGCGTGAAGGACCTGTTCGACGTCGCGGGGCTGCCGACGACCGCGGGGTCGGCGCTCTACGCCGACGCGCCGCCGGCGACGCGCGATGCGGAGGCGGTGCGGCGGATGCGGGCGGCGGGCGCGGTGTTGGTCGCGACGCTGAACATGGACGAATTCGCCTATGGCTTCGCGACGATCAACGCGCGCCACGGCACGACGCGCAACCCGAATGCGCCGGACCGGCTGGCGGGCGGATCGTCGGGCGGATCGGCGGCGGTGGTGGCGGCGGGGATCGTGCCGCTGGCGCTGGGATCGGACACCAACGGATCGGTGCGCGTGCCCGCCAGCCTGACCGGGCTGTACGGGCTGAAGCCGACGCATGGCGCGCTGCCGATGGCGGGGGTGTTCCCGTTCGCGGCAAGTTTCGACGATGTCGGGCCGTTCGCGGGCAGCGCGACGGACATGGCGCTGGCGTGGCAGGTGCTCGCCGGACAGGACGTCGGCACCGGCACGCCGCCGCGGCTGGCGCGGCTGGGCGGGCGGTTCCGCGAGAATGCCGACGCCGATCAGATCGCGGCGATCGACGCGTTGGCGGCGGGTGCGCCGCTGCTGGAGCTGCCCGATATCGCGCGCGCGCGGTCGGCGGCGTTCGTCATCACCGCTTACGAAGGCGGCGCGCTGCACCGCGAGGCGCTGGCGCGCGACGCGATGGCGTTCGACCCGGCGGTGCGCGACCGGTTGCTCGCCGGCGCACTGCTGCCGCGCGCGCTGTATGACGAGGCATGCGCGTTCCGCGATGCGTTTCGCGCGGCGGTGGATGCGCTGATCGCGGATCACGACGTGCTGCTGGCGCCGGCGACGCCGTGCGTCGCGCCGCGGATCGACGATCCGTTCATCACCATCGACGGCCAGCGGGTGCCGGCGCGTGCGGACCTGGGCATCCATACCCAGCCGATCAGCTTCGCCGGGCTGCCGTCGCTGGCGGTGCCGTTGCGGCGCGCGGGCGGGGCGCTGCCGATCGGATTGCAGCTGATCGGGCGGCGCGGGGGCGAGGCGCCCTTGCTCCGCGCGGCGGCGGCGTGGGAAGAACAGGGACTGATCGGCGCCACCGCGCCGGTCGTCGAAGACGTGGGGGAATGGGCATGACGGGGGTGCTGGAACGACGGTTCGCGCTGGCGGAGCGCGGCACGTCGGCACGGACGGAGGTGCTGGCGGGGTTCACCACCTTCCTGACGATGGCGTATATCGTGCTGGTCAATCCGGCGATCCTGGGACAGGCGGGGATGCCGGTGGCGGGCGTGGCGGCGGCGACGTGCTTCGCCGCGGCATTCGCCTCGATCCTGATGGGTCTTTCCGCCAACGTGCCGCTGGCGCTGGCGCCGGGTATGGGGCTTAACGCCTATTTCAGCTTCACGGTGGTGCAGCAGATGGGCGTGCCGTGGCCGGTCGCGCTGGGGTGCGTGTTCCTGTCGGGTATCGCGTTCCTGATCCTGACGCTGACGGGGGTGCGCCAGCTGATCGTGGCGGTGATCCCGACTCATCTGTTCGCCGCGGTGGCGGGGGGCATCGGGCTGTTCATCGGCTTCATCGGGCTGCGCAACGCCGGGATCATCGTCGCCAATCCGGCGACGCTGGTGGCGCTGGGCGACCTGACCCAGCCGGGCGCGTTGCTGGCGTTGTTCGGGCTGGCGCTGATCGGCGCGCTGAGCGTGTGGAACGTGCGCGGCGCGATGCTGATCGGCATCGTCGCCACCACGCTGGTCGCGTGGATCATGGGGCAGGTGGTGATGAAGCCGGAGCCGTACAGCCTGGCCGCGCTAACCGGCACCGCGTTCCAGCTCGACCTGGCGGGCGTCTTCGGGCTGACCGGCAGCCACGGTCTGGGGTTGCTGGAAATCCTGTTCGTGTTCCTGTTCGTCGATCTGTTCGACAATCTCGGCACGCTGGTGGCGGTGACCAAGCGCGCCGGGCTGATGGACGCGGCGGGGCGGATTCCGGGGCTGAACCGCATCCTCGTCACCGACGCGGTCGCGACCGTCGCCGGGTCGATGGCGGGGACCAGCACGGTCACCAGCTATGTCGAAAGCGCCGCGGGGGTGCAGGCGGGCGGGCGCACCGGGCTGACCGCGGTGGTCACCGGCGTGCTGTTCCTGGCGACGATGTTCGTCGCGCCCTATGCGCAGCTGGTGCCGCTGGCCGCGACCGCGCCCGCGCTGATCGTGGTCGGCGGGCTGATGCTGCTGCCGGTGACGGAGGTGGCGTGGGAAGACCCGCTGTCGGCGATCCCGGCGTTCCTGACCGTGGCGATGATCCCGCTGACCTTCTCGATCGCGAACGGGCTGGCGTTCGGCATCGTCGCGCATGCGGTACTGAAGCTGCTGCGCGGTACCGCGACGAAAGGCGACTGGTTCCTGTTCCTGCTCGCGGCGCTGTTCGTGATCCGCTTCGCCTGGATGGGAGGGGCGGCATGATCCGGCGCCTCCTGATCGCGGTCGCCACGCTGATCGCCACGCCGGCCGCGGCGCAGCGCCTCGACGACACGCCGCGCACCGTGGTGATGACGGCGTTTCCGCCGGAATGGGATGCGCTGGTCGGATCGGTGGAGCAGCCGCGCGAATATCGCGTCAACGGCCTCACCTTCATGACCGGGACGATGGCGGGCAAGCCGGTGGTGCTGATGCAGAGCGCGGTCAGCATGGTGAATGCGGCGATGAACACGCAGCTGGTGCTCGACCGGTTCCGCGTGAAGCGCATCGTCTTTTCCGGGATCGCGGGCGGCGTGGACCCGCAGCTGTCGATCGGCGACGTGATCGTGCCGGAGAACTGGGGCCAGTATCTGGAGGTGTCCTTCGCGCGGCAGACGCCCAAGAGCTGGGTCACCCCCGAGCCCGTCGATGCCGGCGCGCCCGCCCACTGGGGCATGATGTTCCCGCGCGGGGTGCGCGTGGGCAACGATGTTGAGCCGGCGGCGCGCCATTACCTGCTGGGGGTCGACCCGCAGTTGCTGGCGCTGGCGCGGCAGGTGGCGGCGCGCGTGACGCTGCGCCGGTGCGCGGATGCGGCGAAGGCGGCGTGTCTGGACCATGCGCCGCAGATCGTCGTCGGCGGTACCGGCGTCAGCGCGGGCGTGTTCGCCGACAATGCGCAGTTCCGCACGTACCTGCACGATGCGTGGAAGGCGCGCGTGCTGGACATGGAAAGCGCGGCGGTGGTGCAGGTCGCCTATGCCAATCGCGTGCCCGCGGTGGTGTTCCGCAGCCTGTCCGACCTGGCGGGCGGGGACGAACATGCGAACCAGATGACGACGTTCATGGCGCTCGCCTCGGTCAATTCGGCCGACGTCGTGCGCGCGTTCGTCGCCGCGCTGCCGGATTGATCGCGATGCGGACCGTCACCGGCCGCCACGGGATCGTCAGCGCGCCGCACCATTTGGCGGCGGAGGCGGGGTGCGGGGTGCTGCGCGACGGCGGCAGCGCGGCGGAGGCGTGCGTCGCGGTCGCCGCGACGCTGGCGGTCGTCTATCCGCACATGACCGGGATCGGCGGCGACGGTTTCTGGCTGATCGCCGAGCCGGACGGGCGCGTGCATGGCATCCACGGATGCGGCGGCGCGGCGGCGGCGGCGGACCTGTCACTCTATGCCGGGATGGCGGCGGTGCCGACGCGCGGGCCGCTGGCGGCGAATACCGTCGCGGGCACGGTTTCGGCTTGGGAAGCGGCGCTGGAGGGCGGGACGCTGCCGCTGGCGCGGTTGCTGCGCGATGCGATTGACCATGCCGAGCGCGGCGTGGCGGCGACCGCGGGCGGCGCGGCGATCGCGGCGGCGAAGGGCGCGGAATTGCGGGTGCAGCCGGGCGCTTACGCCGCGATTTTCGAGCCGGACGGCAGGCCGCTGGCGGCGGGCGACCTGCTGCGCCAGCCGGCACTGGCCGCGACGCTGCGCGCGCTGGCGGCGGACGGGCTGGACGGCTTCTATCGCGGCGATCTGGCGCGGCGGATCGCGGCGGACCTGGCGGCGCTGGGCAGCCCGGTGTCGGCGGACGATCTGGCGGCGCATCGCGCGACGCGGCCCGCGCCACTGAGCGTCGCGATCCGCGGCGCGCGGCTGTGGAACAGTGCGCCGCCGACGCAGGGGATCGCATCGCTGCTGATCCTGGCGCTGTTCGACCGGCTGGGCGTCGGCGGCGTCGACGACCTGCCGTTCGTCCACGGGCTGGTCGAGGCGACCAAGCAGGCGTTTCGCTGGCGCGACCGGCATTGCGGCGACCCGGCGCACATGACCGCGGACGCGCAAGCGCTGCTGGACGATGCCGCCGCGCTGGACGCGATGGCGGCGCGGATCGATCCGGCGCGTGCGCTGCCGTGGCCGCAGCCGCCGCAATGGGGCGACACCTGCTGGTTCGGCGCGGCCGATGCGGCGGGGCAAATGGTGTCGTGCATCCAGTCGACCTATTTCGAATTCGGGTCGGGCGTGGTGCTGCCCGGCACCGGCATCATTTGGCAGAACCGCGGCAGCAGTTTCCGGCTGGCGGCGGAGGGCTGGAACGCGCTGAAGCCCGGTCGCAAGCCGTTCCACACGCTGAACCCCGCGTTGGCGCGGTTCGATGACGGGCGGGTCATGGCCTATGGCACGATGGGCGGGGAGGGGCAGCCGCAGACGCAGGCCGCGGTCTTCGCCCGTTATGCGCGCGGCGTCGACCTTCAGGACGCGATCAGCGCGCCGCGCTGGCTGCTGGGGCGGACCTGGGGCGAGGAGACGACGTCGCTGAAGCTGGAGGACGGCTTCGCCCCGGACCTGTATGCCGCGCTGGCGGCGGCTGGGCATGAGGTGGAGCGCGCCGGCGCGCCGACCGCGACGATGGGCCATGCCGGTGCGGTGGTGCGACATGCCGACGGGCGGCTGGACGGTGCCACCGATCCGCGCAGCGACGGCGGGGTGGCGGCATGGTGAGCCACCTGCACCCCGGCGGCGCGCGTGCGGTGGCGCGATGCGACACGCTGGGCGTCGTTCCCTATAGCGACACGCCGGACGGGCTGTTCCGCGGCTGGCTGTCCCCTGCCTGGCGGGTGACGCAGTCGCTGCTGGGCGACTGGATGGCGCTGGCGGGGATGACGGTGCGGCGCGACGGCGCGACCAACCTGATCGGGCGGTACGAGGGGACCGGCGACGGCCCGCCGCTGTTGATCGGCAGCCATATCGACAGCGTGCGCGACGCCGGCCGCTATGACGGGATGCTGGGCGTCACGCTGGCGATCGAATGCGTCGCCGCGCTCCACGCGCGCGGGCGGCGGATGCCGTTTCCGATCGAGGTGATCGCGTTCGGCGACGAGGAGGGATCGCGCTTCCCCGCCGCGATGCTGACCAGCCGCGCGGTGGCGGGGACGCTGGCGGCGGTGCACGACATGGGCGATGCGGCGGGCGTCACGCTGGCCGCCGCGCTGGCGGACGCGGGCACGATGCCAGAGGCGATGCTGACCGCGCACCACCCCGGCGCGCTCGCCTATCTGGAGGCGCATATCGAGCAGGGGCCGGTGCTGGAGGCCGAGGGGCTGGCGCTGGGCGCGGTTACCGGGATCGCGGCGCAGCTGCGCTTTTCCTGCACCGTCACGGGCCAGGCGGGCCATGCCGGGACCAGCGCGATGCGGCTGCGCCGCGATGCACTGGCGGCGGCGGCGGAAATGGTGCTGGCGGTGGAGGCGCGTGCGCTGGCCGGCGGTGAGGATCTGGTCGCGACGGTCGGCCAGCTGACCGTATCGCCGGGCGCGGCGAACGTGATCGCGGGCGCGGTCGTCTTCACCATCGACGTCCGCTCCCCCGATGCGGCGGTGCGCGATGCGGCGGCGCAGGACATTCTGGCAGGCGCGCAGGGCATCGCCGCGCGGCGCGGCGTCGCCTTCGCCGCGACGCCGATCCACGACCTGCCCGCCAGCCCATGCGACCCGGCGCTGACCGAGCTGATGGCCGAGGCGCTGGCGGCGTGCGGCCACCCGCCGCGCCGGCTGGCGAGCGGGGCGGGGCATGATGCAATGGTGATGGCGGCGTTGTGTCCCACCGCGATGCTGTTCATCCGCTGTCGCGGGGGCATCAGCCACGATCCGGCGGAACAGGTGAGCGACGACGATGCCGATGCCGCGCTGGCGGTGATGCGGCGGTTCATCGACAAATTGGGAGAGCGTTGTGAGCGGGCTTGATCCGATGCTGTTCGGGGAGATCGATCCGCCGCAGCGGCTGCTGATGGGGCCGGGGCCGGTCAATGCGCATCCGCGCGTGCTGCGCGCCATGTCCGCCGATCTGCTGGGGCAGTTCGACCCGGAAATGACCGGTTACATGGAACAGGTGACGGCGCTGTACCGCCCGGTGTTCGGGACGGACAATCGCTGGACCTTCCTGATCGACGGTACCGCGCGCGCGGCGATCGAGGCGTCCCTGGTGTCGCTGGTGGAGCCGGGCGACACGGTGCTGGTGATCGACTTCGGCCGCTTCGGCCTGTTGCTCAAGGAGATATTGCAGCGGATCGGCGCGACGATCGTGTCGGTCGAGGCGCCATGGGGCCAGGTGGTGCCGATGGAGGCGATCGCCGCCGCGATCGAGCGGCACGGGCCGCGCGTGGTGGCCAGCGTGCATGGCGATACCAGCACGACGATGGCGCAGCCGCTGGCCGGGCTGGGCGATCTGTGCCGCCGCGCGGGCGCGTACAGCTATGTCGATGCGACCGCGACGATCGGTGGCATGGCGATCGACACCGATGCCTGGGGCGTGGATATCGTCACCGGGGGCTTGCAGAAATGCCTGGGCGGGCCGTCCGGATCGGCACCGATCACCGTGTCGGACCGCGCGGCGGAGCGGATCTTCGCGCGCCGCCATGTCGAACAGGGCATCCGCCGCGCCGATATCGCCGACGGGCGCGGCCCGCGGATCGGGTCCAACTATTTCGACCTTGCCATGGTGATGGATTACTGGAGCGAGAAGCGCCTGAACCATCATACCGAGGCGACGACGATGCTGTACGGCGCGCGCGAATGTGCGCGCGTCGCGCTGGGCGAGGGATTGGCGGCGCGGTTCGACCGGCATGCGCGCGCAGGCGCATCGGTGACGGCGGCGGCGCGCGCGATGGGATTGCGCGTGTTCGGCGACGACGCGCACCGGATGACCAACGTCACCGCGATCCACATTCCGGAGGGCGTCGACGGCGAGGCGGTGCGACGCCGGATGCGCGAGGATTTCGAGATCGAGATCGGCACCGCCTTCGGCCCGCTGGCGGGCAAGGTGTGGCGGATCGGCGCGATGGGCTACAATGCGATGAAGCACAAGGTCGCGCTGACGATCGGCGCGCTGGAGGCGGTGCTGCGCGCGGAGGGGTATGCGACCCCGCCCGGCGCGGGCGTCGACGCGGCGCTGGCGGTGTGGAACGGATGAGCGCGCGCGACCTGATCGGCTATGGCGCGACGCCGCCCGACGCGCGCTGGCCCGGCGGTGCGCGTGTCGCGGTGCAGTTCGTCGTCAATTACGAGGAAGGCGCGGAGAACAGCGTCCTCAACGGCGATGCCGGGTCGGAGGCGTTCCTGTCCGACATGGTCGGCGCACCCAGCCATGCCGCGCGCGCGATGGCGATGGAAAGCCTGTACGAATATGGCAGCCGCGCCGGTTTCTGGCGGCTGCACCGGCTGTTCACCGCACGCGGGATTCCCGTCACCGTGTTCGGCGTGGCGGCGGCGATGGCGATGAACCCGGCGGCGGTCGAGGCGATGCTGCGCGCCGACTGGGAAGTGGCGAGCCACGGCTGGCGCTGGATCGACTATCAATATGTGCCCGAGGCGGTGGAGCGCGACCATGTCGCCCGCGCGATCGAGGTGCACACGCGGCTGACCGGCACCCGCCCGCTCGGCTGGTATCAGGGGCGCACCAGCCCCAACACCGCGCGGATCGTGCGCGATGAAGGCGGCTTCGTCTATGACGCAGACAGTTATGCCGACGATCTGCCTTATTATGTGCAGGGCCAGTTGATCGTCCCCTATTCGCTCGACGCCAACGACATGAAGATTGTGGCGCTCAACGGCTTTACCGAGGGGGAGCAGTTCTTCCGCTACCTGCGCGACACGTTCGATGCGCTGCGCGCGGAGGGCGGGCGGATGATGTCGGTGGGGCTGCACGGGCGGATCGCCGGGCGGCCGGCGCGCGCGGCGGCGGTGGCGCGGTTCGTCGATCATGTGATCGCCAGCGGCGACGCCTGGATCGCACGGCGGATCGACATCGCGCGCCACTGGCTGGCGGTGCACCCGGCATGATGACGATCAACGACCCGGAGGCGCTGGCCGAGGTGACCGAGGCGTTCCACGCCTATGAACGCGCGCTGATGGCGGACGACATACCGGCGATGGACGCGCTGTTCCACGATGCGCCGACGACGAACCGCTATGGCGTGGGCGAGGTATTGTACGGGATCGACGCGATCCGCGACTTTCGCAAGGGGCGGGGGGGATCGCCGCAGCGGCGGCTGGGGCGCGTCGCGATCACGGTCTACGGCGGGCAATTCGCGACCGCCGATGCGGAATTCCATCGCGAGGGCAGCGAGCGGCGCGGGCGGCAGACGCAGGCGTGGGTCCGGTTCGCGGACGGCTGGAAGGTCGTGTCCGCCCATGTCAGCCTTGAGGGGACGGGATCGTGACCGCGCTGTTCGAGCATAGCCCGTGGGTGGAGGCGCGCGCCGATGCGCGGCCGTCGTCGGGGGATCGCCATGCCGATCTGATGGCGGTGGTGGCGACTGCCAGCGATGCCGAGCGGCTGGCGCTGATCCGCGCGCACCCGGAACTGGCGGGCAAGGCGGCGATCGACGGGACGCTGACGCAGGCGTCGGCGGCGGAACAGGCATCGGCGGGGCTGGACCGGCTGACCCCGGACGAATTCGCGAGCTTCCACGATCTGAACACGCAATATCGCGCGCGTTTCGGCTTTCCGTTCATCATCTGCGTCCGGTTGACCGACAAGGCGGGCATCCTGGCGGCGATGGCGGCGCGGCTGGCGAACGAGCGCGATGTCGAGATCGCGACCGCGATCGCGGAGATCGGCAAGATCACGAAGCTGCGGCTGGAGGGGGCGGCATGACGCTGACCGGGCTGGAAGCGCGGGTGGCGCGCGATCTGGAATGGCTCGACTGGGGCGGCGCGGACTGGACGGTGCCGCGCGGCGACGACGTCTATGACGTCCTGATCGTCGGCGGCGGGCAGAGCGGCCTGGGCGCCGCCTTCGCGCTGATCGGCGAGCGGGTGAACCGCATCCTGGTGCTGGACGAAAATCCGGCCGGGCGCGAGGGGCCGTGGGCCACCTATGCCCGGATGCGCACGCTGCGTACGCCCAAGCATCTGACCGGGATCGACATGGGCATCCCCAGCCTGACGTTCCGCGCCTGGTACGAGGCGCAGTTCGGGGCGGAAGGCTGGGACGCGCTGGGCAAGATTCCGCGGCCGATGTGGATGGACTATCTGCGCTGGTATCGCCGCGTGCTGGACCTGCCGGTGCGGAACGAGGCGAAGGTGGTGGCGATCGACCCCGCGGGCGCGGGGCTGTTCCGCGTGACGCTGGCGGACGGCAGCGCGCTGGTAGCGCGCAAGGTGGTGCTGGCGACGGGCATCCAGGGCGGCGGGGAATGGCATGTCCCCGCCTTCGTCGGCGACGCGCTGCCGCCGCACCTGTACGCGCACACCTCCGCCGGGATCGATTATGCCGCGCTGGCGGGCAAGCGCATCGGCGTGCTGGGGATCGGCGCGTCGGCGTTCGACAATGCCAACGCCGCGCTGGAGGCGGGGGTAGCCGAGGTGCACGTCTTCGCGCGGCGCGAGGCGCTGCCGCGCGTCAACCCGATCCGCTTCATGGAGCGGGTGGGAATGACCCCGCGCTATCCCGCGCTGGCCGATGCCGACAAATATCGCGCGATGCGCGACTTCCTGATGAAGAACCAGCCGCCGACCACCGACATGTTCGAGGCGGCGAGCGCGCATCCCGGCTTCGCGCTGCATCTGGGCAGCCCGTGGCTGTCGGTGGAGGCGGCGGACGCAGGCGCGCGGGTGACCACGCCCGCGGGCGCGTTCGATTTCGATTTCCTGGTGCTGTCGACCGGGCTGCTGTCCGACCCGGCGCTGCGCCCGGAACTGGGCGGAGTGGCGGACCGGATCGCGCGCTGGTCCGACCGCTACGCCCCGCCACCGGGGCAGGCGCATCCGCTGCTCGACGCGCACCCCTATCTGGGCCCGGCGTTCGAACTGTTGCCGCGCCGTGCCGAGGACGCCGCGGCGCTCCACGGCCTGTTCGCGTTCAATTATTCGGCGCTGGCCAGCATCGGCCTGTCCGCCGCCGCGCTGTCGGGGCTGAGGCACGCGTTGCCGCGACTGGCGAAGGGCGTGGCGGACCAGCTGTTCCGCGACGATGCCGGCGCGCTGGTCGACGCCTTCATCGCCTATGACGAACCCGAATTCGCCGGCCAGTGGCCGCGCGGGGTGGCGGCATGACGACGCTGTCGACGCATGTGCTGGACACGATGCACGGCTGTCCGGCGGCGGGGATGGCGGTGACGCTGCACGGCGCGGACGGCGTGCTGGCGGCGGGCGTCACCGATGGCGACGGGCGATGCCCGGGGCTGTTCCCGCCCGCGCTGGCGGCGGGGGCGTACCGGCTGGATTTCGCGGTGGCGGCCTATTTTCGTGCGCGCGGCGTGGCGCTGCCCGATCCGCCGTTCCTGGACGTGGTGACGATCGCGTTCGGCATGTCGGGGGTGGGCGGCCATTATCATGTGCCGCTGCTCGTCTCGCCCTTTGCCTATTCCACCTATCGCGGGAGTTGAGGTGACGATCCGTTTCATCCTGGATGGCGAGACGGTGGAGGTGGCGGATGCGCCCGCCACCGCGACGCTGCTCGATCACCTGCGCTACCGCCTGCGCCGCACCGGCACCAAGGAAGGCTGTGCCGAGGGCGATTGCGGCGCCTGTACCGTGCTGGTCGGCGAGGCGGACGGCGCGCGGGTGGCGTGGCGTTCGGTCAATGCGTGTATCCAGTTCCTGCCGATGCTGCATGGCAAGGCGCTGATGACGGTCGAGAGCCTGGGCGGCGACACGCCGCTGCAATCGTGCATGGCGGCCAACGGCAGTTCGCAATGCGGGTTCTGCACGCCGGGCTTCGTCATGTCGCTGCACGGGCGCAGCATCGGCGCGGCGGGGTGCGATCTGCCGGTCGAGGACGTGATCGCGGGCAATCTGTGCCGCTGCACCGGCTATGGCCCGATCCTGGCGGCGGGGCGGGATGTCGCGCCGGTAGTGCGCGACGATGCCGCGCTGGCGGCGGCGCTGGCGGCGATTCCGGCGGGCGCGTCGGGCGATGGCTGGTACGCGCCCGCCACGGTCGAGGACCTGACCGCGCTGCTGGCGGCGCACCCCGATGCGCGGGTCGTCGCCGGGGCGACCGACGTGGCCTTGTGGGTGACCAAGGGGCTGCGCGATCTGGGCACGGTGATCTTCGTCGGCGATATCGCCGAATTGCGCCGGATCGAGGAAAGCGCGGCGGGCCTGACGATCGGCGCTGGCGTCCGTTATGCCGAGGCGCATCGCGCGCTGGCCGCGCTGCACCCGGACCTTGGCGAGCTGGTCCGGCGGATCGGCGGGTTGCAGGTGCGCAACGCTGCGACGATCGGCGGCAATATCGCCAACGGATCGCCGATCGGCGACGGGCCGCCCGCGCTGATCGCGCTGGACGCGACGCTGACGCTGGCGGGCGCGGACGGGCGGCGGACGATCGCGCTGGCGGACTATTTTCTCGACTACGGCCGGCAGGATCGCCGCGCGGGCGAGTTCGTGGAGAGCATCTTCGTGCCCCGTCCGCACGCCGATGACGTGATCCATGTCGCCAAGCTGTCGCGGCGGTTCGACAGCGACATCTCCGCGGTGTGCGGCGCGGTGCGGCTGCGCGTGAGCGATGGCACGATCGCCGCGGCGCGGGTCGCGTTTGGCGGAATGGCGGCGACGCCGCGGCGCGCGGCGGCGTGCGAGGCGGCGCTGACCGGCCAGCCCTTTGCCGAGGCGACGATCGCGCGCGCGGCCGATGCGCTGGCGGGCGATTTCACCCCGCTCAGCGACGTGCGCGGCAGTGCCGCCTATCGCCGGCAGGCGGCGGCGGCGGTGCTGTGGCGGATGTGGCATCGCGCGGCGGGGCGGTCGGTATCGGTGCGCGACGTGGAGGCGATCGGTGCATAAGCCGTCCCTGCCGCACGACAGCGCCGCGCTGCATGTCGCCGGCACCGCGCGCTATATCGACGACCTGCCCGAACCGGGCGATTTGCTGCACCTCGCCTTCGGGCAGGGCGCCGAGGCGCATGCGCGGATCGTCGCGGTTGATCTGGACGCGGTGCGCGCGGTGCCCGGCGTGGTCGCGGTCTATACCGCCGCCGACATTCCGGGGGTGAATGACGTCAGCCCGCTGGCCGACGACGACCGGCTGCTGGCGGATGGCGTCGTCACCTATGTCGGCCAGCCCGTGTTCCTGGTGGCGGCGACCAGCCGCGATGCGGCGCGGCGCGCGGCGCGGGCGGGGCGGATCGACTACGAACCGCTGCCCCCGCTGCTGACGATCGCGGCGGCGCGCGCGGCGGGATCGCAGATCGAGCCGGTGCAGCGCATGGCGCGCGGCGATGCCGATGCCGCGCTCACCGCCGCACCGCACCGCCTGACCGGCGGGTTCGCGATGGGCGGCCAGGACCATTTCTACCTGGAGGGGCAGGTCGCGCTGGCGACGCCGGGGGAACAGGGGCAGGTGCACGTGCTCAGTTCCACCCAGCATCCCAGCGAGGTGCAGCATCTGATCGCGCAGGTGCTGGACGTCCACTCCGCCGACGTCACGGTCGAGGTGCGGCGGATGGGCGGCGCGTTCGGCGGCAAGGAGACGCAGGCCGCCGCCTTCGCCGCCGCCGCCGCACTGGTGGCGGTGAAGACCGGCCGCCCCGCCAAGTTCCGCTGCGATCGCGACGACGACATGGTGATGACCGGCAAGCGCCACGATTTCGAAGTGGCGTGGGACGTCGGCTTCGACGCCGCGGGGCGGATCGGCGGGCTGCGCCTGACGCTGTCGTCGCGCTGCGGGGCGACGGTGGACTTGTCGCCGGGGATCAACGACCGCGCGATGTTCCACAGCGATAACTGCTACTTCCTGCCCGATGTGGAGATCGTGTCCGAACGCTGGCGGACCAACACCGTGTCCGCCACCGCCTTTCGCGGGTTCGGCGGGCCGCAGGGGATGCTGGCGATCGAGCGGGTGATGGATGCGGTCGCGGCGCATCTGGGGCTGGACCCGCTGGAGGTGCGGATCGCCAATTTGTACGGGCCGGGGCGCGACGTGACGCCGTACGGCATGACGGTGGCGGACAATATCGCGCCCGACCTGATCGCGCGGCTGCGCGCCGATGCGCGCTACGAGGAACGGCGCGCGGCGATCGCGGCGTTCAACGCCGACAGCCCGGTGCTGAAGCGCGGCATCGCGCTGACCCCGGTGAAGTTCGGCATCAGCTTCACCGTCACCCACCTCAACCAGGCGGGCGCGCTGGTGCACCTGTATGCCGACGGCAGCATCCAGGTGAACCACGGCGGCACCGAAATGGGGCAGGGGCTGTACGTGAAGGTGGCGCAGGTGGTGGCGGACGTATTCGCGCTGCCGGTGGAGGCGATCCGTATCACCGCGACGCGCACCGACAAGGTGCCGAACACCTCCGCCACCGCGGCCTCGTCGGGTGCGGACCTGAACGGCATGGCGGCGCACAATGCCGCGATGACGATCCGCGAGCGGGTGACGGCGTTCCTGGCGCGCACCTATGGCTGCGACGAGGGCGCGGTGGCGTTCACCCCGGCCGGGGTGGTCGTGGGCGGCGAGACGATCCCGTTCGCCACCGTCGCGCGCAAGGCGCATCTGGGGCGGGTGTCGCTGTCCGCGACCGGTTTCTACGCCACGCCGCACATCCTGTACGACCGCGCGGCGCACAAGGGGCGGCCCTTCTACTACTTCGCTTATGGCGCGGCGGTGAGCGAGGTGGTGATCGACACGCTGACCGGCGAGAGCCGCGTGCTGGCGGTCGATATCCTGCACGACGTCGGCCGGTCGCTGAACCCCGCGATCGACCTGGGGCAGATCGAGGGCGCGTTCGTCCAGGGGCAGGGGTGGCTGACCACCGAGGAACTGGTGTTCGACGATGCCGGACGGCTGCTGACCCATTCGCCCGCGACCTACAAGATCCCGACCGCGTCGGATCGCCCGGCGCGGATGACGATCGCGCTGTGGGACGGCGGCAATGTCGAGCCGACGATCAACCGGTCGAAGGCCGTGGGCGAACCGCCGTTCATGCTGGCGCTGTCGGTCTTTTCCGCGCTGTCCGCTGCCGTCGCCGCGACCGGGCCGGCCGCGCGCGCGCCGGTGCCGCTCGACGCCCCGGCGACGCCCGAGGCGATCCTGCGCGCGATCTCGGCGCATCGCGCGGCATGAGCGACTGGCTTTCCGGCCTGGCCGATCACGCGCGCCGCGGGCCGCTGGCGATGGTCAGCGTGCTGGCGACCGAGGGGTCCGCGCCGCGCGGTGCCGGCACACGGATGCTGGTGACCGCGGGCGCGGCGCACGGCACGATCGGCGGCGGGCGGCTGGAATATCAGGCGATCGAACAGGCGCGCGCGATCCTGTCGCACCCGCCGGGGACGTGGCGGGTGCAGGATTATCCGCTGGGGCCGTTGCTGGGCCAGTGCTGCGGCGGGCGCGTCCGGCTGCTGGTCGAGCATGTCGATAGCGAGGCGCTCGGCTGGATCGCGGGTGCGGCGGCGGGCGTGCGGCTGATGACGACGCTGACCGCGACGCGTGTCGAGCGGCAGGTGACCGAGGGGGCGGTGGCGGCGGTGCCGTCCGCGCGCGGCGACACGCTGCGCCCCGGCGCGCGCTGGAGCGAGACGATCGGCGAACAGGCGCGCGCGTTGTACCTGTTCGGCGCGGGCCATGTCGGTCAGGCGATCGCGCGGCACCTGCCGGGGCTGCCGCTGCGGCTGGCGTGGTTTGACACCCGCCCGCTGTTCGCGACGATCGACGGGGTGACGTCGGTGCCCGAGGACGCGGTCGCGGCGTGCATCGCCGACGCGCCGGGGGATGCCGCGATCGTCATCCTGACGCACGACCATGCGCTGGACTATGCGCTGGTGCTGGCGGCGTTGCGGCGCGATCCGGTCGCGTTCGTCGGCGTGATCGGATCGGCGACCAAGCGCGCACGCTTCCTGGCGCGGCTGGAGCGGGACGGGGTGGATGTCGATGCGCGCGCGCGGCTGACCTGCCCGATCGGGGTAGAGGGGGTGACGGGCAAGGAGCCGGAGGTGATCGCGATCGCCACGCTGGCGCAGCTGCTGCGGCTGGAGCGCGCACCATGTTGACGGCGTTCCGCGGCGAGATCCTGTCGGTTGCCCGCGATCCGCGCGACGATCCCGCCGCCGTCCGCTACGAGCCGGACGGGCTGCTGGTGGTCGAGGACGGCGTGGTCGTCGCGCGCGGGCCGCACGACGCACTGTCCGCGCGGTTCGGCGACGTGCCCGCCGAGCGGCTGGACGGGTTGGTCGTCCCCGGCTTCGTCGATGCGCATGTCCATTATCCGCAGCTGGACCGTATCGCCTCCCACGGGGAGCAGCTGCTCGACTGGCTGGAACGGCACATCTTCCCCGCCGAACAGGCCTTTGCCGATCGCGCGCATGCCGATGCGGTGGCGGCGGCGTTCCTCGACGAACTGCTGCGCCACGGCACCACCAGCGCCTTGGTGTTCGCCACCGTCCACGAAGGGTCGGTCGATGCGCTGTTCGACGCGGCGCTGGCGCGCGACATGCGGATCGTGTCGGGCAAGGTGCTGATGGACCTCGGCCCGCAAGGGTTGCGCGATACGCCTGAGACGGCACGCGGCGACAGCGAGGCGCTGATCGCGCGGTGGCGCGGGCGCGGGCGGCTGGGCTATGCGGTGACGCCGCGGTTCGCGCTGACCTCCTCCGATGCGCAGATGGCGGCGGCGGGCGATCTGCTGGCGGCGCACCCGGACGTGCTGCTCCACACCCATCTGGCGGAAAATCCGCGCGAATGCGCCGCGGTGGCGGCGCGTTTCCCGGATGCGGCGGATTATCTCGACGTCTACGACCGGTTCGGGCTGGTCGGCGCGCGGTCGGTGTTCGCGCACGGCTGCCACCTGACCGACCGGTCGTGCGCGCGGCTGGCGACGACGGGGGCGGGGATCGCCACCTGCCCCAGTTCGAACCTGTTCCTGGGATCGGGCTTCCTCGATCTGGCGCAGGCGGACCGGTTCGGCGTCGCGCTGGCGCTGGGCAGCGACGTGGGGGCGGGGACGGGGCTGTCGATGCTGCACACCGCCGGGCTTGCCTATCAGGCGGCGCTGGCGCGCGACGTGCGGCTGGACCCGTTCCGCGCGCTGTACTGGGCCACCGCGGGCGGGGCGGCGATGCTGCACCTGTCCGACCGGATCGGCGCGCTGGAACCGGGGCAGGAGGCGGACTTCGTCGTGCTGGACGATGCCGCCACGCCGCTGATGGCGCGGCGCACGCGCGGTGCGACGCTGGCGGAACGGCTGTTCGCGCTCCAGATACTGGGCGACGATCGTGCGATCCGCGCCACCTATCTGCGCGGACGCCGCGCCGGGAGCTTCATATGACCAAGGACTTCATCACCGCTCTGCCCAAGGCCGAGCTGCACCTGCATATCGAAGGCAGCCTGGAGCCGGAGCTGATGTTCGCGCTGGCGGCGCGCAACGGCGTCGCCATCCCCTATCCCTCCGTCGAGGAGGTGCGTGCGGCCTATGCCTTTTCGAACCTGCAGGATTTCCTCGACATCTATTATGCCGGGGCCGACGTGCTGCGCACGCGCGCGGATTTCCACGATCTGGCGGCGGCCTATTTCGATCGCGCGGCGGCCGACGGCGTCGTCCATGCCGAGATCATGTTCGATCCGCAGACGCATACCGCGCGCGGCATCCCCTTCGCCGAGGTGATCGAGGGGCTGCTGTCAGCAATGGCGCAGGCGCAGGCGCGCCACGGCATCACCAGCGCGCTCATCATGAGTTTCCTGCGCCATCTGTCGGAGGAGGAGGCGTTCGCGACGCTGCAGGAGGCGACGCCGTGGCTCGACCGGATCACCGCGGTCGGCCTCGATTCCTCCGAAGTCGGCCACCCGCCGGAGAAGTTCGCGCGCGTGTTCGCCGCGGCGCGCGGCAGGGGGCTGAAGCTGGTCGCGCACGCCGGCGAGGAAGGGCCGCCGGAATACGTCCGGCAGGCGCTGGACGTGCTGGCGGTCGACCGGATCGACCATGGCAACCGCTCGCTGGAGGACCCCGCGCTGGTCGAGCGGCTGGCGCGCGAGGGGATGACGCTGACCGTCTGCCCGCTGTCCAACCTGAAACTGTGCGTGGTGGACCGGATCGAGGATCATCCGATCGACGCGATGCTGGCGCAGGGGCTGCGCGCGACGATCAATTCGGACGATCCGGCGTATTTCGGCGGCTATGTCGCCGACAATTACCGCGCGGTGGCGGCGGCGCGCGGGCTGGATCGCGCCGCGCTGGCGACGCTGGCGCGCAACAGCTTCACCGGATCGTTCCTGCCGGCCGATGCGGTCGCCGCGCATGTCGCGCGGGTCGATGCGATGGTTCACGCCGCATGACGATCCGCCGGATCGCGGCGCTGCTGTTGATGCTGCTGGTCGCGATCCCGGCAGAGGCGAAGCGCAAGGTCATCATCGACGACGAAGGCTTCGGCCTGATGCACATGATGCTGCTCGCCGACCCGGATGTGGAGGTGCTGGGCATCACCACGGTATCGGGCAACGTATGGGTCAACCGCGCCACCGCGCAGGCGCTGCGCGGGCTGGAGATCGTCGGGCGCCGCGATGTGCCGGTGGTGCCTGGCGCCACCTATCCGCTGGTCAATACCGAGGCCGCGACGGAGCGGTGGGAGGCGCTGTACGGCAAGCTGACGTGGAAGGGCGCGTGGATGAAGGCATGGGCCGAACCCACGGTGCAGAGCACGCCGCCCTATCACCGCCCCGACGATCCGGTCGACCTGCCATGGGGCAATCCCACGACGAAGCCGGCGGACGAGATCGCGGCCAACTTCCTGATCCGCATGGTGCGTCGCTACCCCGGCGAGGTGACGATCATCGAGGGCGGGCCGATGACCAACCTGGCGCTGGCGCAGCGGCTGGACCCGGCCTTTGCCGGACTGGCGCGCGAGCTGGTCTATATGGGCGGCAGCCTGAATCCGCAGCGGGTGCGCGACGACCGGTCGGCACGCGACTTCGCGCGCGAGTTCGTCAACACGCCGCGGCGCGAATTCAACATCCGCTTCGATCCGGAGGCCGCCAGCATCGTGTCGCGCAGCCCGTGGCGCGCGATCACCGTCGTGCCGGTCGACCCGTCCACCGCGACGCAGCTGACGCGGGCGCTGCGCGACCGGCTGGCCGCGTCGGCGACGCCGGAGGTGGCGCGCTTCGTCGCGCGGATGGAGCCGGGCTTTCCGATGTGGGACGAAATTGCCGCGGCCGTGTGGCTCGATCCCGGCGTGGTGACCGCGCGCGAGCGGCTGTACGTCGATTACGACACGATGTTCGGCCCGAATTACGGCGACCTGCTGTCGTGGCACGCGGCCTATCGCCCCGGCCTGGGCGAACAGCCCGCCGATGTCGTGCGCGCGATCGACCCGGCGCGGATGGAGGCGCTGATCGTGCGCGAGGTCGCGCGGCTGGGGCGCTGAGGCGCGAGAGTTCGATGTCATCCCAGCGAAAGCTGGGATCGTCCGCCAAATCCCTCCGTCATGCCGGACCCGTTCCGGCATCCACGTTTCCGCAAACGCACCCGCCGTTGCGTTTGCGGCACCATGGACCCCGGCCTGCGCCGGGGTGACGTGTCGATTATGACGTCTGCCCGCCTATCCCGCCAGCGCCGCGGGATAGGCGAGCTGCGCGAAGCCGGCCTCGATCTCGCCCAGCACCATTCCCGCGGCGTGCGAGGGCGTGCGCGAACTGGCGGTGCACAGCGCCAGCGTCATCGGGCGCAGCACCGGATCGACGATGCGCGTGAACGACAACAGCCCGCGGCGCACCTCCGTCATCACGTCCAGTGAGGTGAGCACGCCGATCCCCAGCCCCTGTTGCACCAGCGAGATGATCATCTGGATATTGTCCGATTCGACGCGTCGCTGCAGCTCGATCCCGGTGGTGCCGGCCAGCACCTCCACCTGTTCGCACACCGCCAGCGGGCGGGCGGGCAGGATCACCGGCGACCCGTCGCACGCGGAGAAGCGCACCTCGCGCCGGTCGCCGAACGGATGGCCCTTGGGCGTCAGGAACCCCAGCACCACCTCCACGAAGGCGCGGACCTGAAGATCGCGATACGACTCGGGTTCGAACAGGATGCCCATGTCCACCTCGCCGCGCACGATCGCCTCGCGCACCGCGTCGTTCTTCAGCACCTTAACCCCGATGGTGATGCCGGGATAGCGCGTCTGAATCGACTGGATCGCGGCGGGGACATGGCCCTTGGCCAGCGCGTCGATGACCGCGATATCGACATGCCCGCGCTTCAGCCCGCGCAGATCCTCCATCTGCGCGCGAACGTCGGCCATGTTCTTCTGCCAGCGGCCGCCCGCCGCCATCATGATCTCCCCCGCCGCGGTCAGCCGCAGCCCGGTCGGCAGCCGTTCGAACAGCGGCATCCCCAGATCGGCTTCGACGTTCAGGATCTGCCGGTCGATCGCGGAGGCGGAGACGTTGAGTTCGTCGGCCGCACGGCGGATCGAGCCGAGCCGTCCGACGGCGAGGAAATAGCGCAGGAAACGCGAAAAAGCGGGCATGATGGGCGCTCTAATTTTTGCAACGATGCGTGATATTCATTGCGTTTGATTGCAATGTTAACGCGCCGTACGTCAAGCATGGCGGGGCGAAGGGGGCACCGTCGGGCGCAGGGCGAACGGCGTGGCGGGGGCTGCCGCGACCGGCCGCGGCCGGCGATCCCCCCCATCGATTCCGATGACAATGATAACATCATGACGCGGGAGAGGCGGGGTCGGACACGGCGGGGCACGCGCAGGGACGCGCCGCCCGCCACAGGGGGTGAGAGCAATGGATCGCATGGCATTGGGGATGGTGCGCGGGCGGCGCGGGCGTGGCTGGACGATCGCGATCGCGGGGCTGCTGTCCTGTTCGGCGATGACCGGCGTGGCGCAGGCACAGGCGCAGGCGCAGGCGCCGGAGAAGACCAGCGAGGAGCCGGCGGGCGAGGATATCGTCGTCAACGGCTCGCTCAACGCGCTGCCGGTGGACGGCGTCGGCTCGATCTTCGGGTTCGACAAGACGCTGGTCGAAACGCCGCGTTCCGCCTCGACGATCAGCAAGGAGCAGATCGAGCGGTTCGGCATCACCGACATCTACGATCTGGTCGCGCAGGCGCCGGGCACCTTCACCAATTCCTTCTTCGGCGTCGGCGGCGCGCTCGACATCCGCGGCACCCCGGGCGAGGTCTATTTCCGCGGCGTCCGCCGGCTCGACAATCCGGGCAACTATCCCACGCCGATCGGTGCGTCGGACCGGATCGACATCGTCCGCGGCCCCGCCTCGCCGATCTACGGCCCGTCGAAGACCGGCGGCTATATGAACTTCGTGCCCAAGTCCGCGCGCGTGAAAGGCGGGGCGCTGATGGACCGTCCGGCGGGCGAGATCACCTATACCGGCGGCAGCTGGGACCGGAACGTCCTGAGCGCGAACCTGCTCGGGCCGGCGAAGATCGGCAAGGCCGA
>JAESGL010000414.1_pt1 | contig 21245 bp, 20 predicted proteins | sample 9269711 | NCBI WGS metagenome assembly JAESGL01 (sample SAMN14515918, study PRJNA621676) | algae metagenome | isolation source: Kastovskya adunca ATA6-11-RM4 and co-occurring heterotrophs from soil and... | place: Chile: Atacama Desert | collected 2011-06-27
TTCACGCAGCTTGCCGATAATTTCTTCCGGCTTGTGCTTCTTGCTCGGCATTCATCGTCCCTTTCGTGGTCCAGACTATCATAGTCTCTGGGCCACTCAACGGGGGGCAGATCACCGGATCGCCCGTCCAGCAAGGGATCGTTACCCGGCAGGGCCGAGACCCGGTACGGGGCTCGGGGCGTCAGCCTAGAGCCCGATCCGGCACAGCCGCCCGAAGCGTCGCTCCCGTGGCCGCGATCACCTTTTGGCGGCACGGCAAAAGGCCGTAGCGTGAGCGTACGGACCCTTTACGGGTTGATCGGATAGGTCCGCGGGAGCGACCAAGGATTGCGCCTCAAAGAGCGGGGTGATCCCGTCGGCCGGCATGAGACGTCACGCCACCGACCCCGCTGCCCAGGAGACACGGCACGCCGGTTGCCCGTTTGTCGATGATGCCCAAGCGGCTAGAGCGGGGCCAATGACCCTTTCCTATCGACATGCACGCGCCGCCCTGTTGTTCGTTTGCTGCCTGTCGAGCGCGTCAGCGCTCCCCGCAGCCACCGGCAAGATCCGCTATGTGAACGATGGCGACACTTTTCGCCTGATGAGCGGCGAGCGGATCCGGATCGCCGATATCGATGCGCCCGAAAGCCGCGCCGGCCAGGCCAAATGCCCCGCCGAACTCGCGCGCGGGAAAGCGGCGACCCGGCAGGCGAAAGCCCTACTCGACGGCAAGACCGTCCGCTTCGAGCGGACTGGGCGCAGCTATAATCGCACTGTTGCGCGCCTCACCCTCGACGGCCGCGATCTCGCCGCGAGGCTGATCAGCATCGGTGCGGCGCGCCCCTGGCTGCGTCGCCAGCCAAAGCCCGACTGGTGCCGCGCGCGATAGGCGTCTCGATGCCGCCGTTCAAGTCCAAAAAAGAGGGAGAAATGGACCCGCCGGAACGGGGGAACCGGCGGGTCCGTATCAGGGGCCGCATGAGCGGGGGGAAACAAGCGGCCTCGTCTTTTAGAACCGATGGACGCCCAAGCGGTTCCTCGCCTCAGCGCGGGGCCAGGCGCGCCAGCGTCGCTGCATCGGCCTCGCCGCCAAACCAGCGATCGAGCGCGGCCGTGAACAGCCCCCCGCCCCCGGCTTCGACGAACAGGGTGAGGGACGAGCGCAGCTTCAGCGCATCGATGCCACCGAACACCGCCTCGGCACTGGTGCCGGTGAGGTCCTGCAGCGCCGCCACGCAATCGCGCAGCCGGGCACCCAGCACCGGGTGCGCAAGATAGGCGCGCGCCTCGTCGAGTGATGCGATCGCGTAGCGCCGCGCCATCTCGCTCGACCCGAGACCGGCGATCTGCGGAAAGATGAACCACATCCAGTGACTGCGCTTGGCGCCGCGGCGGATCTCGCCAAGGGCCGTGTTATAGATCTGCGCCTGTGCGGCGACGAATCGGTCAAGGTCGAAAGAGGCGGTCATGATGATGCCGTCATAGCCTGCGCGCAGGCGCGCGCCGCCCGGCCGCAAAATTTTTTCTCAAAGATGAAATGCCCGCTCCCCCGCAACTTGGGCCCTCCTGTCAACAAGTCGGAACGGACCCGGTGCTTGACTCTCGATCGCAGCAGTATGAACAAAAAGAGAACATATCAAACCCCGAGTCTTTTGAATGCCATGCGTGAAGCCACCGTCCTTGATCAGCTGCGAGCGCATATTGCGCAGATCGAGGGCAAAGGCGTATGCCACGCAACCACGCCGTTCGGGATCGAGGCGATCGACGCGCGCCTGCCGGGCGGCGGTATTGCCGGCGGCGCGCTCCATGAGGTCGCGGGCAGCCCAGACCTTGCCGACGATGCAAGCGCGACGGTGTTCCTGGCCGGCATTCTCGCGCGGATGGAGGGGCCGGTGCTGTGGTGCCTGCGATGGCGCGACCTGTTTGCCCCCGCGCTCCACCTCGCTGGACTGCATCCTGACCGGGTGATCTATGTCGAGGCGGGCAGCGACACTAATGTGCTGCTCGCGATGGAGGAATGCCTGCGCCATGCCGGGATCGGCGGCGTCGTGGGCGAGATCGGCAAATACAGCACCACCGCCTCCAAGCGGCTGCAGCTCGCAGCCGAAGCGTCGGGCGTGCCGGCTTTCATCTTCCGGCGCGCGTCGAAAGTCGCGCAAGCGGCCGAGGGCACGGCGGCGATCACGCGCTGGCGGGTGACCGCGAGCCCGAGCGAGGATCTCGGCATCCCGAGCCTTGGCCGTCCGCGATGGCAGCTGGCGCTGGAGCGCGTACGCGGCGGTAATCCGCACGCATGGATTGTGGAGGGCTGCGATGCGACGGGTCGTATCGGTCTACCTGCCGCACTGGTCGACCGACCGGCTGCGGCGGGCGACAGCCAAATCGCCGCCTGAAGGGCGTTGCAGCACCACGCCCGACGGACCGCTCGTCACCGCAATTCCTGACCATGGCCGCCGGATCGTCGCGGCGGTGGATGCTGCCGCACGCGCGCTCGGCGTTATGCCCGGCATGACCGTCACCAAGGCGCGGATGCTTGCGCCCGAACTGGAGGTCATCGACGCGCTGCCCGACGCTGACATGGACGGCCTGCGGCGCCTCGCCCTGTGGGCCGGGCAGCGCTATTCGCCGATCGTGGCGCCCGACGCCCCGGACGGGCTGTGGATCGACATCACCGGCTGCGCCTCGCTCTTCGGCAGCGAAACCGCCCTGCTCAAGGATCTGCATCGCCGCATCGCGGCCTTCGGCGTCGCGGTGCATATCGCGGTCGCCGACACGGCGGGCTGCGCGCACGCGGTCGCACGGCATGTCCGCGACGGCAGGCCCGTCGTCATCGAACCGGGGCAACATCGCAGGGCGATGGAGCTGCTCCCGATCCCGGCGCTGCGGCTCGAAGCCGAAATCGTCGAGGGGCTGCGCAAGCTTGGCTTCGAGCGGGTCGAACAACTGCTCGGCGCACCCCGCGCGCCGCTCGCCAAGCGGTTTGGCCGCAGCCTGCATCGCCGTCTCGACCAGGCCATCGGACAGGTCGCCGAACCCATAGAGCCGATCTTTCCGGAACAGATGCCGCGTGCGCGGCGCGGTTTCATGGAGCCGATCGCGTCGCCCGAGGCTTTCGCCCAGGTGATCGGCGATCTCGTCGCCGACATTGTCGAACAGCTTGTCCGCGCAGGACGCGGAGGCAGGCGTCTCGATTGCTATTTCCACCGTGTCGATGGCCATTGTCAGGTCATCCGCATCGGGACGGCGACGCCGAGCCGGGATGCGGGGCATCTCGCCAAATTGCTCTGCGCGAAGATCGAAACGGTTGAACCGGGTCTTGGCATCGAGGCGATGACGCTGCTGGTCTCGCTGATGGAGGCGGCCGCGCCGCGACAGGGCGAAAGCCTCGAACAGCTGGGCCGGCGCGGGCCCGATCTGGCTGCGCTGGTCGATACGCTCGCCAACCGCTTCGGCTCCAGAAACCTGCACCGGATGGCGCCTTGCCCGAGCGGCATGCCCGAACGCTCCGCGACCGGCGCGCCGGCGTTGGGTGAGGCGCGCGGCATGGGATGGGACGATGATCTGCCCCGCCCGGCGCGTATGCTGGCCAAACCAGAACCGATCGAGGTGATCGCGCTGTTGCCCGACGATGCACCGCGCATGTTCATCTGGCGCGGCAAGCGATACCGGGTGACGCAGGGCGACGGTCCGGAGCGGCTGCATGGCGAATGGTGGCGCGATGGCGGCATCGAGGGGCGACAGCCGCTCAGCGTGCGCGATTATTATCAGGTCGAGACGGTGAGTGGCGGCCGCTATTGGCTGTTCCGCGCCGGCGACGGCGAGAGCGCCGCGACCGGCCCGATGCGCTGGTTCATCCACGGCGCCTTCGCATGAGCGCGGGCAAACCGGGCTATGTCGAACTGCAGGTGACGACGCATTTCAGTTTCCTGCGCGGGGCATCGAGCCCCGAGGATCTGTTCGCGACGGCAGCGGCGATGGAGATGCCCGCGCTTGGCGTCGTCGACCGCCATTCGGTCGCCGGGATCGTGCGCGCATGGGACGCGGAGCGGCAGACCGGCGTCCGCGCGATCGTCGGCTGCCGGCTCGATCTCACCGATGGCACCGCCCTCCTCGTCTATCCCACCGACAAGGCGGCCTATGGACGCCTGTGCCGACTGCTCAGCATCGGCAAGACGCGCGCGGGCAAGGGGGCCTGCCATCTCGACTGGTCGGATGTGGCCGACTGGAACGAGGGACTGCTGGCGATGCTCGTCCCCGACCGGGCCGATGCCACGACGCAGGCCGCGCTGGCGCGCACGAAGCGGCTGTTTGGCGAGCGCACCTATATGGCGCTGTCGGTCCGGCGGCGGCCAAAGGACGCAATCCGGCTGCGCGACCTGTCGCGGATCGCCGCCGCCGCAGGCGTGCCGACGATCGCGACCAACGACGTCCTCTATCATGTGCCCGAACGCCGCCAGCTGCAGGATGTCGTCACCTGCATCCGCGAGAAATGCACGATCGACACGCTGGGCCGCACGCGCGAGCGGTTCGCCGACCGTTATCTCAAGACCGGCGCGGAGATGACGCGGCTGTTCCGGCGCTATCTCAAGGATAGCAGCCCGGTCGCGCGCAGCGTGGAATTCGCTAGGCGCTGCGCATTCAGTCTCGACGAGCTCAAATATCAATATCCCGACGAGATCCAGGTGCCCGGCCGCACCCCGCAGGAAGAACTGGAACGGCTGACCTGGGAGAAGGCGCCGATGCGCTATCCGCAAGGCGTCGACAACAAGGTGCGCCGGCAGCTCGAACATGAGCTCCAGCTCATCGGGCAACTCGATTACGCCCCCTATTTCCTGACCGTCCATGCGATCGTGGCCGAGGCCCGGCGGCGCGAGATCCTGTGCCAGGGGCGCGGGTCAGCGGCGAACAGCGCGGTCTGTTATGTCCTCGGCATCACCTCGATCGATCCGGTGCGCTCGGAATTGCTGTTCGAACGCTTCGTGTCGGCCGAGCGGCGCGAGCCGCCCGATATCGACGTCGATTTCGAACATGAGCGGCGCGAGGAGGTGATCCAGTGGATCTACGAGACCTATGGCCGAACGCGATCGGCGCTCACCGCCGTCGTGACCCGCTTCCGGGCGCGCGGCGCGGTGCGCGAAGTCGGCAAGGCGCTCGGCCTGTCGGAGGATGTGACGGCGGGTCTGGCCGGGGCGATCTGGGGCTATAGCCGCGAGGGGGTGGAGGAGAAGCACGCGCAGGAGCTCAACCTCGATTTGAGCGACACCCGCCTCGCGCTGACGCTCGACCTCGCCCGCCAACTGATCGACACCCCGCGTCATCTGTCCCAGCATCCCGGTGGCTTCGTGCTGACCCGTGACCGGCTCGACGAACTGGTGCCGATCGAACCGGCGGCGATGGACGATCGCCAGGTGATAGAATGGGATAAAGACGATATCGATCTTCTCGGCTTCATGAAGGTCGATGTGCTTGCGCTCGGCATGTTGAGCTGCATGCGCCGCGCGTTCGAGTTTCTCGAGAACGACAAGGGGCTGCGGCACGACCTCGCGACCATCCCGGCCGAGGATCCCGCGACCTATGCGATGATCCGCAGGGCCGACACATTGGGCGTCTTCCAGATCGAGTCCCGCGCGCAGATGGCCTCGATCCCGCTGATGGCGCCCAAAACCTTCTACGATCTCGTCATCCAGGTCGCGATCGTGCGGCCCGGCCCGATCCAGGGCGACATGGTCCATCCCTATCGCCGCCGTCGCAACGGCGAGGAGGAGGTGACCTATCCGACCGAGGAATTGCGCCGCGTGCTGGAAAAGACGCTCGGCGTGCCGCTCTTTCAGGAACAGGCCATGCGCGTGGCGATCGAATGCGCGGGCTTTACGGCCAGCGAGGCGGACCTGCTGCGCCGTGCGATGGCGACGTTCAAATTGACAGGCGGCGTCAGCCATTTCCGCGACAAGCTCATCAGCGGCATGGTCAGCCGGGGCTATGATCAGGAGTTCGCCGAGAAAACTTTTAAGCAAATTGAAGGCTTCGGCTCCTATGGCTTTCCCGAAAGCCATGCCGCCAGCTTCGCGCTGATCGCCTATGCCTCGTCCTGGATGAAATGCCATCATCCCGACGCCTTTTGCGCAAGCCTCCTCAACGCGCAGCCCATGGGCTTTTACGCCCCGGCGCAGATCGTGCGCGACGCGCGCGAGCATGGCGTCGAAATCCGCCCGATCGACGTCAACGCCAGTCGCTGGGATTGCACGCTTGAGGAGGGCCGCGGTCGCTACAAAGCGGTGCGGCTCGGCCTGCGCATGGCGCGCGATCTGGCCAATGCGGATGCAGCAGCGATTGTCACCGCGCGGGGCGACAGGCCCTTCACCAGCATCGAGGAGATCCAGCAGCGTGCCGGCGTCGGGCGCGGCGCGCTGGACCGGATCGGCGACGCTGACGGGTTCGGATCGCTCGGCGCCGACCGGCGATCGGGCCTCTGGGCGGTGAAGGGTCTCGGGAACGCGGCGCTGCCGCTGTTCGCAGCGGCGGACGAACGGGCGGGCAAGCTGCGCGAGGAAGCGATCGAGCCCACCGTCATCCTGGCCGAAATGGGTGAAGGTGCGGAGGTGGTGGAGGATTATCGCGCCTCGGGTCTTTCACTGCGCGCGCACCCGGTCGCGTTCCTGCGCGAGGAGCTCAAGGCGCGGCGGATGATCACTTGCGAGCAGTTGCGCACCACGCGCGACGGCCGCTGGATCGAACTGGCCGGGCTGGTGTTGGTCCGCCAGAAGCCCGGCAGCGCCAAGGGCGTGATGTTCATCACCCTCGAGGATGAGACCGATCTCGCCAACCTCGTCGTATGGACCAATGTCTTCGAGAAGAACCGTCGCACTGTCCTGGGCGCGTCGATGATGGGGGTGCGCGGCCAGGTTCAGCGCGAAGGCGAGGTGATCCATGTCATCGCGCAGCGGCTCGATGACCTGTCGGGCATGCTGGCGAGCGTCGGACGCCGCGCCGACGTCGCCGATATCTACCGGGTGAGCCGTGCGGACATCGCTAGGAACCCGACGGCGCCCGACCCGCGCGATCGCCAGCAGCGGCCGCTCGGGCGAGACGCCCGCGACATCTATATTCCCGATCTACGGCTCGGATCGGGGATCATCCCGGGCCAGCCAACCGAGGGCATCAAGATCAAGCCGCGAGATTTTCGATAATGGCCGGTCGCCGACCGTCAGGTTAAGAGCCGGGTTTCGAGGATAACTACCGCTCACGCGGGGTCGGCTCTCGGCGAAAGCTGCTGCTTCAGCATTCCAACGGAACCGCGGCTTCGTCGACGCGGCATTTACCTTCGGTGGCAGCCAGAAGGCGGCGCTGGAGGTATGGGGATCCGATGCTGACCTGTTCGCCCGCTGGATCGCCGAAAAGGTCACCGATCCCAAGCTGATGGAGGCACCCGCTCGCAAAGCCCGCAGTTTTTATCAAGGTAAGCCGGGGCAGCGAGGGCGATCATTTCGAGGCTGCTGAGCCGAAGCGCCCGCCAGATAGCGGTCGCAAAACGATCAGAAGAGGCGCGAAAGCCGAAGAGGAAGATTCCCCGGCCCAACCGCGCCAAGCTCGATGCTTCCGAGCAGGCGATCGATCAGGCCGAAGCCGATCTTAAGGGCAGGCTGGCGGACATTGACGCAAGGCGACGTGCCCTCGATGCCGAGCGCTGCGACCTCAACAGACACAGCTAGTATGTACAAACTCGAGACGGCGAGGAATCGCGCGAATAAGGGATATCAGAGCCGATTGGAGAAATCAGCGGCCAGCTAAGCCACTCGGCGACTTCACGGGGCCAATCTCGATCAGGGCACTGCGCCTTGCCTTGCCTAGCCTCAATCGGTAGGGCGAGCATTGGGGGCACTGAAGCATGCTGGACGATCCCCAGCAATCTGACGCCATCGGAGTATCCATGCACCACGACGATCTTCCAGAGGAGCTGCGGGACTACTTCGACAGTTCGCCGGTTGCCCTATCCCTCGGAAAGGCGTCAGGTGACCACGCCCTGCTGCTGACCAACAGGCGCTTCCGCGATCTGACGGGCTACGCAACCAGCGAGATCGTCGGCCGCAACTGCCGCTTCCTCCAGGGTGAGAGCCGGAATGAAGATGCGCGCGAGAAGATCCATTCGTTTCTGGCGGAGGACCGGATCGCCAATGTCCGCACCCCCATCGTCAACTTTCGCAAGGACGGCAGTCCGTTCGTCAACCTCCTCTACATGTCGAAGCTGCGGACGCAGTCAGGCGAGGTGCGCTACATCTTCGCATCGCAGTTCGACGTCAGCCGCACACAGGCGGACTTGCTAGAGGAATATGATGCCGACCTGGGCCGGGCGTTGAACCACATCAGCCCGGTGCTGGCTGAGAGCGGCCTCGTGGTCGAGGGATCGCTGATGACCATCGCGAATTCGGCCGCCACCATCGCCCAGGCCAAACTGACCCTGAACGAGCTAGACCGCGGCTCATTCCTTTGAGCAGCGAGAACGTTCCGTCACCGCGCTTGCCAGTCGTCGGCATCGGTGCCTCGGCCGGTGGGCTGGAGGCGCTGCGCGAGATGCTGTCGACAGCCCGGGGGCCGACCGGGATGGCCTTCGTCATAGTCCAGCATCTCGACCCGACCCACGAGAGCATGATGGCGCAGCTGCTCGACCGGCACACAACCCTGGAAGTGCTGCAATCCGAAGGGGGCGAGAAGATCGCTGCCGACAAAGTCTACATCATCCCGCCGGGTCACGGCCTCGCCATCTGCGACGGCGTGCTGGAACTGACCGAGTTCGCCCAGCCACGCGGCCTGCGCCGTCCCATCGACGACTTTTTCATCTCGCTCGCCACCGACCAGCAGGGGGATGCGGCGTGCGTCATCCTGTCGGGCACCGGCGCTGACGGGACCACGGGTCTGCGCGCAATCAAGGAGAATGGTGGCGTTTGCCTGGTCCAGCAGCCTGAAAGCGCGCGATATGACGGCATGCCGCTGTCGGCGGTAGGCACGGGACTCGTCGACTATGTGAAATCGCCGGGCGACATGGTCGACTGCCTCATCGCCTTCTTCAACCATCGTGCCATCGATGCGGCAGAGCGGGAGGCGGCACTCGTCGCCGACCATGTCGACGAGATGTGCAAGACCTTACGCGCCGCCGTTGGTCATGACTTCTCCGGCTACAAGCGCACGACTCTGATCCGCAGGGTCGAGCGGCGCATGCATGTGCTCGGCATCGGCTCGGGAAGCACCTATCTCGCGCGCATCAAGTCCGACGCGGAGGAGTGCGAGGCGCTGTTCCGTGACCTCCTCATCAACGTGACCCGATTCTTCCGTGATGCCGAGCTGTTCGAGCGACTGCGCACGCAAGTGGTGGAGCCGCTGATGCTGGAGAGCGATGGCGAGGAGATACGCATCTGGGTGCCCGGCTGCTCGTCCGGCGAGGAAGCATATAGCATCGCCATCCTGTTCGCCGAGGCGGCGCGCAAGCTGGGTGTGACTCCTGCCACGGTGCAGATCTTCGCCACGGATATCGACGAGAGCATGCTCCAGATCGCGCGGGAGGGCGTCTATCCCGCCTCGGCTCTCGGCGACATGCCGATCGCCCTACGCGAACATTATGCGATCCCGCATGCGGAGCGGTTCACGATCGCGTCTCAGATCCGGGACATGATCCGCTTCTCCAACCACAGCATCGTCAAGGATCCGCCGTTCTCGCGGATCGATCTGGTGTCCTGCCGCAACCTCCTCATCTACTTCGACGACCGGCTGCAGCAGTCGGTGATGCCGCTTCTGCATTATGCGATCCGACCGGGTGGCTATCTCTTTCTCGGCCCGTCGGAGAGCGTCGGCCGGTTCGAGCATCTCTTCCCGACCCTCGACCAGTACGGGCGTCTTTTTAAGCGCGCGCCAGGCCCGCCCAGCTATCCCATAGACCTGCCTGGCAGCGCCTATCCACGCGGCACTCGCCCGGACGGCCGGACCGAGAGGGGGAGCGGCCGCACCCTGTCGGACGAAGGCGCTGCGGTGCGCCGGATCGTGGACCGCTATGCTCCTGCCAGTCTGGTCCTGGACCAGGATGGCGGAATTATCGCCGCCTATGGACGGTTGGGACGATACTTCGACTTCCCGGTCACACGCACCGGCGGATCGAGCGCGATCAGCCTCGCCAGGGCGGGCCTGCGCACCGTGCTTGGCCCACTGCTGCGAGAGGGACGCGACACCCGCAAGCGGGTCGTCGTGCGAGACGTTCAGGTCGAGACGGAATATGGCAACCAGCAGATCGACGTCGTGTGCGATCCCCTGCCCGACGGCATGTTGCTCTTTGTCTTCCGCGACACCGCTCCCTTCCGGCCTGTGCTGGAGGATGATATGGCTGAGATGGACGCAGGCGATGACCATCTCGACGCGCTGGAGGACGAGCTTCGGGTCACACGCCATCGACTGCGCTCGACCGTAGAGGAACTGGAAACGGCGAACGAGGAGCTGAAAAGCTCCAACGAAGAAATGATGTCGATGAACGAGGAGCTCCAATCCACGAACGAGGAGTTGTCCACCGTCAACGACGAACTCAAGTCCAAGGTCGATCAGCTGACCGTCGCCAATTCCGACCTGCGCAATTTCTTCGAGTCCACCGAACTGGCAGTGGTCGTGCTGGATTCCGACCTGCGCATCCGCAGCTTCACCGAGGCGGCGACATCGCTCTTTCCCTTGCAGCCCGGCGACCGCGGGCGGCCGCTGGAGGACGTTTCGACGCGTCTTGTGGAAGCGGACTATATGGATGATGCCCGCGCTGTCGCAGCGGGACATGCGGCGATCCAGCGGCGTGTCACCACACGGGATGGTGAGCGCTGTCTGTCGCTGCGGACTCTTCCCTATCGCCTGCAGAACGGCGCTACGGACGGCGCTACCTTGGTGCTGACGGACATCACGGAAGCTCTTTCGATGGAGCGGGATCTAGCGGCGCAGCGCGAGCGGCTGGACATGGCGATACGGGCAGGCGGCATAGCCGTATGGGAATATGACGTCGAGACGCGGGAAGCCGTCGTTGACGCCCATGGCCGCGAAATCCTCGGAATTGCGCTCGAGACAGCTTCCACCGATGTCGAAACGCGGCTCGGCCGCATGCATCCCGATGATCGACCCGGCTTCGAGGCCGCGCTCGCAAAGGTCATTGCGGATGGTGGCGATTTCGAAGCGAGCTACCGGGTCGTTCTGAGAGAGGAGACGCGTCGCATAAAGAGTTTCGGTCGATTGGTCGTCGGCGAAGGATCGCCTCGACTGGTAGGGGTCTCGATCGACGTGACGCCGGAATATACGCTTGCCGAGACGCGCGAGCTCATGCTGCGCGAGATGAACCATCGGGTGAAGAACCTATTCGCCATCGTCGCCGGCATGATCTCGGCTGGCTCGCGCTCCCATCAGGACGTGCGCGCCTTTGCGGCAGACATGCGGGAACGGATCGCCGCGTTGGGCAATGCCCATTCACTCGCCTCGCCAACGGGCGAAGTGCAGGCCATCGATCTGGCCGATCTGATCGAAGCGACTCTGGCACCCTATCGCGCCCACGCTGACATAGCTGTCGATGGACCGCATGTTCGCATTGTGCGGTCCTGCCTCTCGCCTCTTGCGCTGATGCTGCACGAATGGGCCACGAATGCGGTGAAGTATGGAGCCTTGAGCCCAGATGGCGGCGTCCTTCGGATCGGTTGGGCGCTAGAAAATGATATCTTGCGACTGCGATGGGCAGAGACCTTTTCTCACGAAGCCTCCCTTTCAGAGGGAACGGGGTTCGGAACGGTCCTGGTGAAGACTTCCGCGAAGCAGCTTGGTGCCGAGCTCACGCGCGGGATGAAAGACGGAACTTTCACGATCGAGCTCTGTTTGCCTTCGGCAAGACTGCTGGATGGATGATGCGAATGGCCGGGACGGTATTGTTGGTTGAAGACGAACTGTTCGTGGCGCTCGACCTGCAGGACACCATTGAGAATGCGGGCTTCTCGGTCGACGGGCCATATATCTCCGTCGCGTCTGCCATGTCTGCCCTAGGTAGCGTGCTGCCGGATTGTGCCATCCTCGATGTGCGACTGGCAGATGGCGAGGTCTATCCCGTGGCAGAGGCACTAGCCGCGGCAGGCATTCCATTCATCTTTCATTCAGGACACGCCGACGCATCAATGCTCGTCGAGCGGTTCCCCAGCGCGGTTGTCTGCGGCAAACCATGTTCACCTGCCCAGCTTCGGGACACATTGAAGAGAGTTACCGAAGGTGATTGGGATATGGCTAGCGCTGCGGTCCTCTGACGACTGATTGGGAAAGTTTCAAAATCCTGATGCGCGCTGCCAGCCAGCTGTATGTGAAAGATCTCAGGTTCTTTCTGACCTTTGGCTCACCCAGTATTGTGGCGGACGATGTCGATGTTCCGGCATGCGTCAAGAGCGATGTGAGATTGCGTGCCGACCGCGAACCGCTGGGTCATTGATTTGACGTTTCGATGCCACTGCGTAACGCCGCACTTTTCGAGCGGCCGTTTGAATACGTTCTTGGACGCGTAAAGCCTTAACGAGATACTATCAGACGCAACCAAAGCCGTTCGATTGGGACAAGCTGACGTTGGTTGCTCACAGGCGCAGACGTTCGACATGCCGACTGGGAAGGCCAGAAATGTCCCAGACCACGTCATAGGCTGGATGTCCGCTGTCTGGCGCGTTGAAGCCTCGGCTTGATGGCGAGAATTCCCTCTCACCTAAGCCCGAGGCCGACGGAAGTCGGATAGGGCGCCGGGCCGGACCTGTCGATGTGCTGGTCCTCACATAAAAAGGCCCGGTGGCATCTGCCACCGGGCCGATCCGGCTTCAGAAGGGGATCTCTTCGTCATCCGGCATGTCTTTGCCCGAACGATCCGCCGGCTTGGCCCGGGTGAGGAAGGTCACCTCGTCGGCGATGATCTCGGTGCCATAGCGCTTGATGTCGTCCTGATCGGTCCAGCTGGTGTAGTGGATGCGGCCGCGGACCATCACCTTCATGCCCTTGTCGACATATTCTTCAACGGTCTTGCCGACGCCGTTGAAGCAGGTGATCCGGTGCCATTCGGTGTCTTCGACGCGGTAGCCGTCGCGATCCTTGATGACCTTGCCGTCGCTGTCGCGCTTGGGCCGCGAAGTCGCGAAGCTGAAATGGGTGATCTTGGCGCCGCCCTGCGTGGTGCGGGCTTCAGGGGTGGCGCCGACGTTGCCGGCGAGGATGACGATGTTCTGCATGTCGAGGTTTCCTTTTCTGTCGGCCGAGGCATGATCCCTTCGACTGATCCCCAAAAAAGGCGGCCAGGACAGCGTCTCCACCGAAGCGCGCCAGCGCGCAGGGAAACCCCGAAACGAGGGGTGGTGCGGGCAGCCGTGGAACGCGGCAACTCAGCCCGAAGGTTCGCGGGTTGGAGACGCTGGACGGCCGACTTAGGGGGCAGGTGAATAAGAAGGGAGCATTCCTCACTGCCGGCACGATCTGTCGGAAACCATGCCGGACGTCGTCTATCCCCGCCCCGTCAGCCCCACGGTCCCTACCGGGGGTGGTACAGCTCTCTCCCTCTGCCCCACCCTTCGGCACCAAACGCTAGCGAAACGGCAGTCAGAGCGCTGCCGAATTCCGAGAGATGGCATGATGGCCTGCACTGCTGCCTGGCGTTGGTGTTGGCTTTGCGGATCGACAAGCACGAAGGACATGAGCGACCTGTTTTGGCTAACGGATGAGCAGATGGAGCGGCTGCGGCCGTTCTTTCTGAAGAGCCACGGCAAATCTCGAGTGGATGACCGGCGGGTGCTGAGCGGCATCGTATTCGTCAACCGCAACGGGCTGCGCTGGCGCGACGCTCCTGGCGTGTACGGCCCGCACAACCGCTGGAAGCGCTGGGGTGAGGCACGCGTGTTCACGCGCATCATAGAAGGTGCGGCTGCGGTGGGCGCCAAACCCAAAACGGTGATGATCGACGCGACCTACCTGAAGGCGCACCGCACGGCATCGAGCCTACGGGTAAAAAGGGGGATCTCGACCGCCTGATCGGACGCACGAAAGGCGGCATGAACACCAAGCTCCATGCCGTCGCCGACGCGAACGGTCGCCCTTGAGCTTCTTCATGACCGCCGGTCAGGTCAGCGACTACACCGGTGCGGCCGCGCTGCTGGACGACCTGCCAAAAGCGCAGTGGCTGCTCGGCGACCGCGGCTACGATGCCGACTGGTTCAGGGACGCTCTTCAGGCCAAGGGCATCGAGCCTTGCATCCCAAGCCGCAGGTCGCGCAACGAGCCCGTCCGATACGATAAGCGCCGCTATCGGCGCCGCAGCCGCATCGAGATCATGTTCGGCCGCCTCAAAGACTGGCGCCGCGTCGCCACCCGCTACGATCGCTGCCCTACGGTCTTCTTCTCCGCCATCGCCCACGCTGCCACCGTCATCTTCTGGCTGTGATCAACGCGTCCTGACCCTAAGGAATGTTTGTGAAATTCAACCGGCGTCGCCCGGCCGAATGAAGTCCATCACGTTGGCGACGTCATGGCTGTTGCTGCCGTCTTGTCCTTGAAGTCGGTGATGACTTCGCCGATCAGCGCCCGTAGCCAGCGGTGGGCGGGATCGTGGCGGTAACGGACGTGCCAGGCCATCTCGACGGGAAAGCTGCCGAGGTCGACCGGGGCGGGCAGGACCTTCAGCCGGGGGTCGTGCATCAACTGTCGGCAGATGAGCGTGGGCAGGGTGGCGCAATAGTCGGTCACCGCTACCATCTCGGCTGCCGCGAAGAAGTTGGTCACGGAGATCGCGACGTCTCGCTTCAGCTGTTGCTGCGCCAGCGCCTGAAACAAACCGGCGCGCATCCGTCCGGGCGGCACGATGTTGACATGCTTCATCGTCTCGAACTGCTCGCGCGTCATGACATCGCCGACGCCCGGATGGTCAGTACGGACGGCGCAGGCGAGCCCTTCGTCCATCAGGTGCTGGACGACGAGGTTATCGGGCGGATCGACGATGCGGCCCAGCACGAGCGCCGTCGTGCCCGACACGACGCCTGTTTCCACAAGATCGTTCCCGTAGGGCGTCAGACGAAGCTTTATGCCGGGGGCGACCTTCTCCAGGCGCGCCACGATAGCGGGGACGAGGACGAACTCGACATAGCCGTTCGGCGCGATCGTGAAGAGCCGTTCGGCCTTTACGGGGTCGAAGGCCTGCTGACCGAGGACCGCATTGTCGAGCTGCGCAAGTGCCTCGGCGATCAGCGGTGAGAGTTCAAGCGCGATCGGGGTCGGCTGGATGCCGTAGCGCTCGCGGACGAACAGTTGGTCCTGAAGCATCAGTCGTAGACGCGATAGGGCATTAGACAGGGCGGGCTGCGTCATGCCCATGCGCTCGGCAGCCCGCGTGACGCTGCGCTCCTCCATCAACGCGACGAAGATCGGCAGCAGGTTCAGATCGTAGCGCATGCAGTCATCCTGTCAGACGTATATCTGACATTAGAAATATAAACTTCTAGAATATATCAACGAGGCCCATTTCCCATCCATCGGCGACGGGCGCCGCGAACATGGAGGTTGAGATGAGCAAGGGTCAGGTTCTCGTTCTTGGATCGAATGCGACACGGCTCGGTCTGCGTAGCGGCAGTACCGCAACGGTCGGTCAGTATCTCAACGAGACGGCAGTCCCCGCGCTGGCACTGCTCGACGCCGGCTATGATATTGTTCTCGCTACGCCCAACGGGACCAAGCCGCACATCGACGCCGGCTCCGACACGAAGGACCACTTCGGCGGTGATGAGGCGGCATACCAGCGCGCCAAGGACTTCTTCGCCAGCCACCCGGCCATGAACGACGTCCGCACGCTGAAATCGGTCGTCGACGAGGGTCTGGACGGCTTCGTTGGCGTGTTCGTGCCGGGAGGTCACGCGCCCATTGTCGATCTGATGCAGGACCGCGATGCGGGCACGATCCTCCGTCACTTCCACGCGACGGCCAAGCCGACCGCGCTCCTCTGCCACGGACCGGTGGTCGTTGTCTCCGCGCTCGACGATGCTCCGGCCTTCCGCAAGGCGCTGGAGGAAGGCGATGACGCCGGGGCGGCCGACCTGGCGCGAGACTGGATCTACGCGGGTTACCGCATGACAGTCTTTTCGGCGAGCGAGGAAAAGATCGCCGAGGAGCAAGTGCTGAAGGGCGAACTCTACTTCGACATGGAAAAGGCGCTGCGGTCGGCCGGTGGCGACGTCTCTGTCACCGACAAGAACTTCGCTTCGAATGTCGTCGTGGACCGAGAGCTGATCACGGGTCAGAATCCGGCGTCGGACCAAGCCATGGCCGACGCTTTGATCGAAGCCCTCGATCGCGCCGCTGCGTGAGTACCAGGATGACGGGCGGGGCGCTCAGGATGCGCCCCGCTTCGCATAGAACCATTATGAGGAACGGTACCATGACCTCCAACGTGAAGATCGTCGCCGTCTTAACCGCCCGTGCGGATACCGTCGACCGCCTGCGCGCTCTGCTCGACGCCATGCTAAAGCCGAGCCGTGCCGAGCCGGGCAATTTGCGCTACGATCTCTGGCAGGACCAGAGCGATCCGAACCGCTTCGTCCTCGACGAGCTGTACGCGGACGCGGATGCGGTTACCGCCCACCGCGCGACGCCCCACTTCCAAAACTACCTCTCTCAGATCGGCGATCTGGCTGAGCGCGGCGCGTTCGTCCTCAACCCCGTCTCCGCGACCTAGGGGTTCTGCCATGGGCAACCTTAAAGAATGGGTGGGGTCGGCGCTGCTGGCACAACCGTTCTACATAGAGGAGCTGCGGATGATCGGCCTGTTGGCACCTGCGCTTCGCCTGGGCCTTATGGGCCTCGTTCATCCACGCGGCTACCGCTGGCGCGGGGCCGCGACCCAGCGAAAAATCAACATTTGAAGTGAAGGAAACACAATCATGACCAAAGGTATCGAAGGCAAGGTTGTTCTCATCACCGGCGGCAGCACCGGCATCGGCGCGGAAACCGCGCGGCTTCTCGCCGAACGCGGTGCGAAGGTCGCCATCGCCGCACGGCGCAAGGACAAGCTCGACGAGGTCGTCGCGCAGATCGCCGAGAACGGCGGAACGGCACGCGCCTATGCGCTCGACGTCACCGACAAGTCGGCGGTCCAGTCCGTCGTCGCCGCGATCGTCGCCGACTTCGGCCGTCTCGACGTACTGATCAACAACGCCGGTCTGATGCCGATCCGTCCGATGGCCGAGGTCAACACCGACGAGTGGGACCAGATGATCGACGTCAATCTGAAGGGCACGCTCTACGGCATCGCTGCGGCCCTTCCCGGCTTTCTCGAGCAGGGCAGCGGTCACATCATCAACTTGAGCTCGGTTGCGGGCATCAAGGTCTTCGCTCCGGGCGGCACGGTCTATTCCGGCACCAAGTTCGCCGTCAGCGCGATCAGCGAGGGCTTGCGCCACGAGGTGGGGGAAAAGGTCCGGGTCACGTCAATCGAGCCTGGAGCTGTCGAAAGCGATTTGAAGTTCACGACCTCTGGCGCGGCTGCCAAGACGGTGCTGGACTTCTACAAACAGGCCATCCCGGCGGCATCGGTGGCGCGTGCTATCGCGTTCGCTGTCGAACAACCTGATGACGTCGACGTCAACGCGATCGTCATCCGGCCGACCGCACAGCAATTCTGATTTCGACCAGGAGGCGGGGCCGCCTGTGCTCCGCCTCATGGGGAACGACCGGCCCGCTCGTCCGTTACTTTGCCGAATAACATCTGCCCGTTTCACTTGGGGAGTCATTTATGCCCAAACTTGCCCTGTATGTACCACTGAAGGCCAAGCCCGGAAAAGAGCGTGATGTCGCCAATTTCCTGACCTCGGCATTGCCGCTCGTTCAAGCTGAGGCGGGCACTCTGACCTGGTATGCGATCGAGGAAGGTCCCGGTGCGTACGCGATCTTCGATACGTTCGACACAGAGGAGGATCGGCAGGCCCATCTCGACGGCAAGGTTGCCGCCGCATTGATGGACAAGGCAGACGAACTGTTTTCCGAACCGCCGCAGATTCACAAGTTCACCTTGCTGGCCGCGAAATAGCGGAAGCAGTCGGCACCCTAGCGCGTCGCTCTCATCGCCCGCGTGGGGGAAACACGGGCGCGGCGGCGTGCGTCGAGCGGTTTTCCCCAGACTGGCCACGGAGACACGCCATGCACACCATCCAGACGCTCGACGCGCGGACGATCATCGATGCGGGGTCGCGGAGGCCGAACGGATCGGCAACCCGACGAACATCGCGGTGGTGGACGCGAGCGGCTGCCTCCTGGCGTTCGCGCGGATGGACGATTCGTGGCGCGGCAGCGTCGACATCGCGATCGGCAAGGCGTGGACGGCGCGCGCGTTCGACGTCGAGACCAAGGCGCTGGCGAAGCTCGCCCAGCCGGGCGCCGACCTCTACGGCATCCATGCCTCCAACGGCGGCAAGGTGATGATCTTCGCCTGTGGCATGCCGATCAAGGAGGGCGAGACGGTGATCGGCGCGGTGGGCGTGTCGGGCGGCACCGGCAAGCAGGACGAGAGCATGGCCGAGGCAGCGGCGCAGGCGTTCGCGCGCGGCTGAGCCTTGGAGCCCGGCGCCGGCTCAGTCGGCGGCGGCGCTCGGGCGCCGGGCGTGCCTCCCGCGCGGCGCGGGTCGCCTCAATTTAGCGCGTTATTCGGCTGTTCTGGCCCAGTTATTCAGAAAACCGCAATAAATCGATCCGGGGACGGCCATACGGGTAGGAACCTCTCAGATGGCAGAAGGTTCAGGAAACTGAGATCACTTGGAAGGGTGCGATGTCGTCCGCCGTTGCGATGGACCGGATCACCAAGCTGTCGATTTGATAACGCGTTGAGAAGAGCTGCGAAAGGAAAAGATCCGTGAAAGCTGTCGTGTACAACGGGCCCAAAGATGTTTCTGTCAGCACCATCGATGATCCCAAGATCGAAAAGCAGACCGATGTTATCATCCGGCTGACCACGACCAATATCTGCGGGTCGGACCTTCACATGTATGAGGGCCGTACCAGCTTCGAGAAGGGCAGGGTCTTCGGTCACGAAAACCTTGGCGAGGTCATCGAAGTCGGCTCTGCGGTAGATCGTATCAAGAAGGGCGATCGCGTGTGCATGCCGTTCAATGTCGGTTGCGGTTTCTGCGAAAATTGCGAACGCGGTTTGACGGGTTTCTGCCTCACCACCAACCCTGGAACCGCCGGCGCAGCGTATGGCTTTGCCGAGATGGGTCCGTGGCAAGGTGGTCAGGCCGAGTTGATGCGCGTTCCTTATGCGGACTTCAATTGTCTGAAACTGCCTGAGGACGCTGAGGAGAAGGAGGATGACTATGTCATGCTCTCCGACATCTTCCCCACCGGTTGGCATGGCGTCGAACTGTCGGGTTTCCTGCCTGGCGAAAGCATCGCGATCTACGGCGCCGGTCCGGTCGGTTTGATGGCCGCGCACTCAGCCGAGATCCGCGGTGCCTCTCAGATCTTCGTGGTCGATTCTCACGATGACCGCCTGAAACTGGCCAAGGCGATGGGCGCTATTCCGATCGACATGCGCAAGGGCGATCCCGCCCAGCAGATCCTTGACGCGACCAGCGGCCTCGGGACCGACCGCGGGGTCGAGGCGGTCGGGTATCAGTGTTGCGATCGCCACGGCAAGGAGCGCAGCAACTACACGATGAACTGCCTCGTCAAAAGCACGAAGGCCACCGGCGGAATCGGCGTCGTCGGCGTGTTCATTCCGGAAGACCCGAACGCGCCCGACGATCTCCAGAAGGAAGGCAAGATGGCGTTCGACTTCGGCAACTTCTGGTTCAAGGGCCAGAAGATCGGCACCGGCCAGTGCAATGTAAAGCACTACAACCGGCGACTGATGAAGCTTATCGAGCAAGGCCGGGCCAATCCTGCCCAAATCATCTCGCACCGACTGCCGCTTGATCAGGCACCAGACGCCTACAAGCATTTTGACGAGCGCGACGCTGGCTGGACGAAGGTCGTGCTCAAGCCGGGCACCTGACCTTAGTCTTCGACGGAATAGGAAATAAATTATGACTTTGGAAGGCAAATCCATTGCCATTCTGATCGCACCCCGTGGGACGGAAGAACCAGAATTCTCGAAGCCCAAGCAAGCTGTCGAGGACGCTGGTGGCAAAGTGACCGTGGTCAGTTTTGAACCGGGCAAGGCTCGCACAGTCAATGGCGATCTTGACGAGGGCGCCAGCTATACTATCGACAAGACGTTTTCCGAGGTGAAAGCCGACGATTTTGACGGACTTGTTGTGCCCGGAGGGACTGTCGGTGCCGACAAGCTGCGCGGCAGCGTCGAGGCAATTGCTTTCATCCGGGCTTTCTTCGATCAGAAAAAACCTGTTGCGGCTATATGCCATGCACCTTGGACATTGATCGAGGCGGGCGTGCTTGAGAGTCGCACCTTGACGTCCTACCCGACGCTGAAGGTCGATATCGAGAACGCCGGCGGTGCATGGACCAATGAGGAAGTCGTGGTCGACAACGGCCTTGTTACCAGCCGCGATCCCAATGATTTGCCCGCCTTCTGCGCCAAACTCGTTGAGGAAATCGCAGAAGGTGTCGGCGCAGCGCCCGCAGCAGGGAATTAAGGCGGGGCGTTTCGACGAACCATGTGAGGGCCCTCTCCCTGGAGAAGGTCCGCACAAAGCAAGCGTGGCGGATGGCCAGCGATTGGCCGTCCGCCACGCCGCGTATCACACGAACACGGCGCACCTGACGGGCACCCAAACCCTAAGCCGCGCCAACCGCGGTGACACATCGCCGGCTCCCACTTCCAGATTCGACCCAACCCAACGTGTGATTGAGATGCACCTGATCGAACGTGCGTTCGGCCAGATTTACGACCTACAGCGCCGCCTTGAGATAGCGGGCGGTGAGACTGCCTTCCGCTTCCGCAACGACGCCAGGGACGCCGCTGGCAACGATACGGCCCCCATCTTCCCCGGCCCCCGGTCCCAGGTCGATGATCCAGTCCGCCTGTGTGATGGCGCGCATGTCATGTTCGACGACTACGACGGTATTGCCGGCTTCTACGAGGCCCCGCAGGTGTCGCATCAGCCGGTCGCCATCGGAGGGGTGAAGTCCCGAAGTTGGCTCGTCGAGGATGTAGATCGTGTTGCCGCGTTGAGCGCGTTGCAGTTCAGTCGCCAGCTTGATGCGCTGCGCCTCCCCGCCAGACAGCTCGGTCGCCGGCTGACCGAGCCTCAGAT